>ENA-UOWG01000205-UOWG01000205.1-activated-sludge-metagenome-genome-assembly--contig:-NODE-205-length-90105-cov-9.764542_pt1 | contig 90105 bp, 89 predicted proteins | sample MGYA00238147_ERZ761563 | MGnify/ENA primary metagenome ERZ761563 (study PRJEB28884, sample SAMN05720216) | anaerobic digester metagenome | isolation source: active sludge of municipal...
CCCGAGACGGCCGAAATGGCGATAGGTCTCGGTGGTGGCCGAACCGAAGGCGACCTTGTTCTCGCCGCCGCGGCCGATGCGGATGATGGAGCGGACCCCGGCGCCGCCCTCTCCGGCGCGGATGATGGATCCGGCGGTGAAGAGGCTTTTCATCCCCCAGATGGAGGTCGCGTCGCGGAAGTGGACCGTCGAACCGTGGATCGCCACATAGACCGGGAGTTCGGAGGCGCCGGTGATGACGATGGCGCCGTAGCCCGCCATGCGGATCGCCTGCGCGGCGCGGCCGCCGGCATGGCTTTCGCCGAGGTTGCCGGTCAGCGGCGACTTGAACATCGCGACCGTTTTGGAGGCAAGCGGGAACAGACCGGTCAGCGGACCGACCGAGAATATCAGCGGCGCTGCGGGGTCGTAGGGATCGATCCCGGCGGGACAATGTTCTTCAAGCAGCTTTATCGCCGCGCCGGTGCCGCCGAGGTTCTTTGCAAAAAGTTCCGGCCGCTCAACCGTCTTGTAACTCTTTTTGGTCATGTCGATGTAGAGTATCTTCGTCGGGTAGGCGTGTATCATGACCGCACCTCCTCTTTGCCTGCATCCTGCCGCAGTTCGAGCACGCCGTGCGGGCAGTATTTCGCGCAGATGCCGCACTGGATGCAGATAAGCGGTTTCTGCGCCTCGTTGTTCCAGTAGACGGCGTGGAGGATACAGGCCCCTTTGCAGTTGCCGCACCCGATACATTTCTCCGGTTTGAGCTTTACGCCGCCCGTCGGCTTCATCTCAAGCGCATCGACCGGGCAGGCCCGGGCGCACGGCGGATTCTTACACGACCGGCAAACGATGACGGTGAATCCCTTCGACATGCCGCCCGCCGATTTGACGCCGATGCAGGAATTGGAAAGGCCGGCGACACCGCTACGCCGCGAACAGGCGAACATGCAAAGTTGGCATCCGACACACCGCTGCGAATCGATCACCTTGAGCTTCATGCGACCTCCTCCTTATACAAAAACCCGCTATGATAAAACAAAAGGTATATTTTAGCAAAAAATTCATTTTCCCGACACTTACCGTTCGCAAAACGGATCGTTGGTAACCGTATACCCATAAATTTTAACGATAAAGGTTGACAACGGTGTTTCTTTGTACTAATGTAAAAACGCCTTGATTTGGGATATGAGGCCTAACAGGAGGAGTAACATGCTGTTCCGCCGTTTGTTTTTCGTTGCCTGTCTCGCCATGCTCGTTCTGCCGACCGGCTTGACCGCGGGAGAGGATAACGATGCCTTCGACACGGCACAATTCTTTAAGTCGATCGTTGAGTCGGATGTCATCTTCGTCGGCGAATATCTGCAGGGCGGTCAGACCAAAGGACGCGTTCGCAGAATAAAGAATATCTTTGGTTCGGTGCCCGACGAAACGATCATTACCGAAATAGACAACCAGAAATACTGGCGTAATCATCGTTTCAGCTATCAACCGCGCACCCAGTACATCTTCATCGCCAAGAAAGATGGGGACGCATTCGCGCTCCATCCCGATTCGATATCGGTCCCGGTCATGTCCGACAAAATCAACTTCTCGCTGGGCACTCCCTACTACAACAACTTCTGGCAATTGTTCAATCTCGATCTGTTCGAGACGGTCGTTGCGGCGGCGCGCGAAAAGGTGACCGGCGGTATTCAACCGGCCACCGAAGAAAAATTCCAAGAGTTGTTCAAAAAGTATATCGCCGCCAAGGAGATCAACTCTCTCAAGGCGCTCATCCCTTCCGCCGCCCAGCTTTCTCTTCGCCTAGACGAAACCGAATATGGTAAATTGGTGACGCAAACCGATATGCTCGGCTGTCTTGCGGTCAAGTTTTCGGCGCAGGTCATGGGCGATCTTTTTTTCAAAAAGAATGTCCTTTCGAAGCTTAAGACGCTCCCGCAAGACGCACAGATAGCCGCGGCGAAATGCGCCGCGACCACCGATGCGAAAGAAAGCGTCCGCGAACTTTCCGATATACTTAAAGCGGCGGAGCTCTACAACCCGGCGTCGAGCGAATGTTTCCCCGAAGAGGCCCCCGCGTCCAACAAGAAAGCCTTTTTGCAGACCATCATCGAATTGGATACCCCCGACACGAAAAAGATCATCGCTCGAGAATTGAGCACCGAGGATGTGCAGTGGCTATCATCGATACTGCTCACCCTCTCCGAATACGAAGGGGCCGACCTGATCGAACTTGCTCTTGCCGCCTCCATCAGCGAACATTCGAGCGAACGCAAAATTGAGTACGCGTCCTACTTCGATCGCATCAAATCGAAAGAATCGGCCGCAGTTCTTATCGCGCTTTTCGAGAAGAACGACAACCTTTTTTGGAAAAAAATCATCCTTTCCACCCTCGGCAAATATGGTTACGAAGAATCGCTCCCATTCCTGATCAAGGTGATGCAGGAATCACAGAATGAAGAGGTGCGCACCACCGCCGCCATCGCCACCGGTTCGCTCGACAAAAAAGAGGGGATCGTACCGCTGTATGATTTCATCAAGCGCGAGAAATCGATTCTTGCCAAATCGATCGCGGTCGACGCTCTGGCGCAGATCGCCGACAAGAGCGTGCAGGCCTATCTCAAGAAGATCATCACCGAAGAAGACAATAAAAAGATCCGCGAACAGGCCGCCAATGCGCTCGAGGATAACCTGTTCATCCTTCGCTACGGCCGAAAAAAACAGTGACCGATCCCCGTCAGCGCGTCAAAGAATTCCTTACATGGCAGAATGCCACCAGTCCCTTCTTCCTGCCCAAAGAACTGCTCGTACGGAAATCGACGCCCACCGTAGCTCCGACGGCGCAGTTCACCCCGCCGATGCAGGGCGGTGACCCCGAGGCGGCGATGGCGCTCCTTGCCCGCGATACCGCCGGCTGTATGAAATGCCGACTCAGCGAAACGCGGACCAAACTCGTCTTCGGCGTCGGCGATGTTAGAGCGCGTCTCCTGTTCATCGGCGAAGGACCGGGCGAAGACGAGGACCTGCAAGGGATACCGTTCATCGGTCGCGCCGGTCAACTCCTGACCAAGATAATCGAAAACGGGCTCAAGATACCGCGCGATTCGGTCTACATCGCGAACATCGTCAAATGCCGTCCGCCGAAGAACCGCGCCCCCTTCAAGGATGAGGCCGATGCCTGTATCGGCTATCTGAAGAATCAGATCGCCATCGTCCGCCCCGAAGCGATCGTGCTGCTCGGTAAAACGGCGCTCGAACATCTACTCGGTCATGACAAGATGACCATCCGTGACGCCCGCGAAAAGAACTTCGAGTTCGAAGGCATTCGCGTATTCGTCACCTACCATCCTTCGGCGCTCCTGCGTTCCCCCGATCTCAAGCGCCCCACATGGGATGACATGAAAAAGGTCATGGCATACCTCGGCCTGCCGGTCGAGGGCTAAGAAACGATCTTCACCTTCAACCAATCGTCGCGCCGGTAGAGCGCAAGGAAAAAAAAGGCGTTGAGCGCCATAGTCAGCGCAATGGTGGCCCAGATGCCGCCCGCGCCGAAGCCGCAGAAGACGGCGAGAAACCACGCGAGCGGTATCCGCGCCAGCGTGATCGGGAGACTGACGGTGAAGCTCGGCCGGGTGTAACCGGCGCCGGTAAAGGCGCCGTCCTCAATGACGATCAGCAGTGACTGCAATACTTCCGCCGGCATCACGATGTAGATATAGGCGACCCCGAAGGCGACCAGTCCCGGCTCATCGTTGAACAGGGAAACGAGAAAGGGGGCCGTGACCATGGTGAACACTGTGTAGAAGAGCGAAAGCAAAGCCACCACGCGCAGGGCGTGGCGGGTGGCCTCCACCGCGCGTTCGGGACGGCCCGCGCCGATATTCTGCCCCACGAACGAGGAAAGTCCGGTCGCCAGACCGAACGAGAAGAAATAGGCGATCGATTCGACTCGGTGCCCGATCCCCATCGCGCCGACCGCCGCGTCACCGAAGCGGGCCGTCACGTTGGCGATGAAGAAATAGATGAAGGAGAACATCATCCCGGTCAACGCGATGGGATAGCCGAGCGAAATATAACGGCGTAGCGGTATGATCCCGGGCAGACCGGCGCCCCGGAACGAGACCCAGCCGCGACGGCGCATCAGCCACCAGAACCAGAGACAGGCGACCAGATAGGAAACGATCGTCGCGTAGGCGGCGCCGCGCGTCTCGAGTCGCGGAAAGGGACCGATCCCAAACATGAGTACGGGGGAAAGGACGATATTGAGTACGAAGGTGGCGCCGTAGACCCGCACCGGCATCACCGTATCGCCGCGCGCTATCATGATGGAATGGAGAGAGAACATTAGGAAGATGACCACGGTGAAGGCCGCCATGACCTCGAGATACTGGATGCCCGCTACGGTGGCGACCGCCGACATGCCGACATATCTGATGAGGAGGGGCGCCAGCGGATAGACCAACAGCGTGATCAGCAAGCCGACCCAGACGGTGTGCAGAAGAGACCGGCCGGCATTCATCGCCGCGAGATCCTCACGTCCTTCGCCGGCGTTGCGCGACACTCCGGCCGTAATGCCGGTGGTGATCAGATGCGAGAGCCCGTGTATGGCCCACACGAGAAATACCGAACCGGAAACGCCCGCCAGATAATCGGCGCCGAGCCGCCCGATCCAGAACATGTCGACGATGTTGTAACCCGCCTTGAGGATGTTGAGCACGATGACCGGCAGGGCGAGCCTCAGTAGCGTTTCGCGCACCGGCCCGCCGGTGATGTCGAGTCGCGCGGTCCGCGCTTTGAACACTTTTGCCCCCCTAATAAGTCGCGGCATACTAATCGAAAAGCGAATAAATTCAAGAATAACGCCCCTCTTTCGACACAACTGTATAGATTTTTGTGGAAATTAGCGCTCTTTGTGTATACTCTCTCTCCACGCTGGTCTATGAACATGGTTTCGCTATGAGGAGAAATCACCATGAAGAGAACCGATTATCTTTGTATGGTACTGGTTGCGGCGCTACTCTTCGCGCTACCTCTTGAGGCGGCAAAAAAGAAAGGAAAGGCGGCGAAAACGGCGCCTGCGGCATCGACCACATCAGGCCCCAAAAAATGCGCCCAACTCGACGAGGAGTTCAAGCGAAAGGTGAGCGACCTCAAGGAAAAATGGAGAATGAACGACGCAGGGCCGGAGCGGGCGCTTGAGGAGACCGAACGGACGCTGACCGACATGGATAAGAATGGCGGCACCAAATTGCGCAAATACGCAGACGAACTGGAGGTGCAGAAAAAACAGGATCTCGAGACAGCAAAAAGAGACTACGAAAAGGCGCTGGCTCAGTTCGCGAAAAAGGACGACGGCGCCAAGCGCACCTTTGAAATGGAGGCAGACCGCCACCGCCGTAAGATAGCCGACCTCGAGCGACAGAAGGCGGAAGCGCAGAAAGAGGCGCAACGACTTGAAGAGGTTCGCGGCAAATTGGAACATGAGCGGTCGATGGAGGAACAGCGCCTCCTGTCGGAATTCGAGAAGGTGAAGATGGCGGCCGAGGATGAGAACCGCAAATATCGCAAGCAGGTCGAAGATGAATACCAGAAGAAATTCGACGAACTCAACGCTAAGCTCGGCGAATGGGATGTCAAAGAGGCCGAAAAGAAAAAGGAGACCGAGGGCTTCGACCGCCAGATAGAGGAATTCGCGATGCAGACGGCGCAGAAACTCGACACCTTTCAACAGGACATCGAGAAACGACGGGCCGAGGCGCAGGCGAAGTTCAAGGATGCCGAACTGGAGAAGGCGGAGATGGAACTCGACATGGCTCTTGCCAAAGAATCACAACGGCTCAACGCCGAAGTGGAGAAATTCCGCAAGGAACGGCTCGAGAAAAAGAAAGACAAGGAATTGCAGGTGAAAGAATTCCTCGCGACCAAGGAAGAATTCCGCAAGCGCAACGACCGGCTCATACAGCTTGCCCAACAATATCGCGACAGCCAACTGGAGAAGAAAAAAGCGGAAGAGACCAAGGCGCAGGAGCGCTGGAACACCGATAAAAAACGGCGTGATGAACAGTATGAACGCCGCGTGCAAATGGAATACCGTAGCAAGATGGACGCCCTCATCAAGAAACAGGACAAGATAGCGCTCGACATCGAGAACGAGAAGAACGCGTTGATGACCCGTGAGGCGAATTTCAAGCTCCAGACCGAGACCAAGGAGGCGGCCATCGACAGCGAGAAAGCGCGCATCGAGGAGCGCTACAAGAAGGCTGTCTCAAAGATAAACGACAAATATGACCGCATGGAGGTCGAAGAGAAGCAGACGCAAGAACTGGTGCATGACCAGTTGGAAGAGAAGAGAGATTCTCTCATCGCCACGCGTGAAAAGAACAAGGCCGATCGGCAGGAACTCCTCTATAAAATGAAGGATGATTACGAAGCGCAAAAGAGTTCCTGCGTCAAATAATACCTTCCAAACAATTGCAAAACAGATACGCCGGGCTATAGTCGAAGCGGTGTGCCGATGATATAATTGAGGTGTTCATGAACCGTTCGCTCTTCTTCTTTCTTTGTGTCGCGGGGATGTTCCTTGCCTGTGAGAACAGTACCGATCGGCCGATCTATCAGGATATCGACTTCGTGTTCGACAAAGATCAGACCGATCTGTCGGACGATCCGGCCGCCGATGATATCGTCAATGACAACTTACCAGGGTTGCCGGATGACCTGACCGATGAAGATAGCATTGATGAGGACATTGCCGACGAAACGCCCGGGGAAGAGGACAGCATCCTTTCCGATTTCGATGTAGTGCTGGGTGACTGCCCCGAACTGGCCGCCGGATGGAACACGAATTTCATCGTGAACGGTGAAGAATCGAAGGAGCTCGCCCGTTCGTTCATTTTGTCGCTTCCCGACGATATCGCGATCAGACGGGGCTGGCCGGTGGTCTTCAACTGGCACGGCGTCGGCGTAACCGCCGACTTCTTCCTCCCGATGCTCGACGGCTGGCAGAACAACGACATCATGCCCTTCATTCTGGTCACCCCCGAGGATATGGGATTACCGATGGCGACCGTTCCGCCGCAGGGGGTCGACTGGGACAATCTCGTCCTTGACAACGGCAGTATCGAGGCTGAGTTCTTCGACCGTCTCATAGAATGTCTCGATCGGCAGTTCGGCATCGATATGACCCGTATCCACATGACCGGATTCTCGGCCGGTTCGATAACCTGCGACAGTCTGGGGGTGATGCGCGGCGAACAGATCGCCTCGATCTTCACCTACTCGGGCGCCTACTTCTCGAACCCCGCCAATCCCGCCGATCTGGGCGCGACGGTCTCCGGCTTTATCAAGTGGCCGACGCTTGAGACCGCGAACAAGTTCACGCAAGTATTGGTGCACGGCGCCGGCGACCCGGGCTGTGGGACCCGCGACTGTGGCGACCCCAACGGGAACTGCTGCGATATCTGGAGTACGATCGGCTTCTCGATAAATTTTGGACACATGTCTAATAACGACGCTCCCTATCTCAGCGCTTTGGGACATGATGTGATCCTCTGCGACCACGGGCAAGGCCATCTCATGGGCGGCGTCACCCAGTCGTCGCTGATACAGTTCTTCAAGGATCACCCGCTCGGCACCGAGATATCTCCCTACCGCAACGGACTGACCGGCGAGTTCGCCGATGTTTGCGCGTTGGTACCGGCGCAATGACCGATAGAAGGAAGGTGCAGATGGAAATGCCGGTCTATTTTCCCGACGACTCCTACGAGACTCCCGATAATATCGGGCGACCCTTGGCGGACAAACTGCTTTTCGGTAGCCGTTGGTATTTTTATCTTTCTATGATCGGCATCCAGCGGCGGCATGCCCCGATAGCGCGGGCCGGGAATTACAACCGCGCTCTGTGGGCCGCCGGCAGCATGGAGGCATTCCACTGCGCCGAATCGGTCGGCTGTCGCTTCCATATGAGCGGTATCGACAACATCCGACAGCACTCCGAGGAACCGCTCGTCATCGTCAGCAATCATATGTCGACGCTTGAGACGATCGTCTTCCCCGGCATCTTCGCCGCATTCCGCCCCATCACCTTCGTCATAAAAGAAAGTATCGTGCGCAACCCGCTTTTCCGCGACATCATGAAAGCGACCGACCCGATCGTCGTTTCACGGAAAAACCCGCGCGACGATCTGAAAAAAGTGATGACTGAAGGGGGCGAGCACCTTAAGAAAGGGACCTCGGTCATCGTCTTCCCGCAGTCGACCCGCACCGACGGCTTCGACCCGGCCCAGTTCAACTCGATGGGGGTGAAACTGGCGAAAACGGCGGGTGTGCGGCTGATGCCGGTCGCCATCAAAACTGATTTCTGGGGCAACAGCAGCATCAAGATGTTCAAAGAATTCGGCCCGCTCCACCGCGACCGGATCGTCCACATGGAGTTCGGCGCACCGTTGGCGGTAACGGGCAACGGCACCGAGGAACACCACGCGACCGTCGAGTTCATCCGCTCCCGGCTCGACCGTTGGCAAAAAGGCGAGAAATAACCGCAGCGCCCTTTTTCCTTGACACCTTTGAACGGGGCGTGATACCGTCCGAACGGTCATTGTTCACTCATCCGCTTGCGAGGTCGCCATGTCACGATTCAAGGAATTGGTCGCATCGGTTCCCGGTTCTCGCCATATTTTACAGGGGAACGAGGCTTTCGCGCTGGGTGTGGTCCACGCCGGCTACCATGCCGCCGACGGGTATCCCGGCACCCCGTCGACCGAGGTCATCGATAAGTATCTGTCGGAGGTGCAGGATAAACTGGTCGTCGGCTGGTCGGTGAGCGAGGCGGTGGCGACCGCCGTCACGGTGGGGCACGCCGTGGCCGGTTCCGACGCGGTGGTCACGATGAAGATACCGGGGGTCTTTCAGGCGGGCGACGCCATCACCACCTCGGCCTTCTACACGGCGCAGATGGGCGCTTTCGTCATCTACGCCGCGACCGACTATGTCCCGAGTTCGACCCAGCATGTCATCGACGCGCGCCATTTCTTCGCCGCCGCCCGCGTTCCGGTGCTGGAGCCGCGCGACCATCAGGAGATGTACGATATCGCCTTCATCGCCGCCGACATGAGCCGTAAGTTCCGAACGCAGGTGGTCATACTCGCCTCGGGCATACTCGCCCACTCCGAGGGACTGGTGACGACCCGCGCGCCGCGCACCGTCGAGAAACGGCCGCTCCCCGAGAACCTGCACGGCTGGATGCTGATGCCCAACATCGCGCGGCAGAACTACAACGCCGTCAACCGCGAACGGATACCGCAACTGCTCGCGTGGGGCGAACAGGAAACGGCGCTCGTGAACGAACATATCGGCAAGGACGATTTCGGCGTCATCGTGGTGGGCGAATCGGACATCATCGTCCGCGAGGCACTGACCGCCGCGCAGCGCGATCCGTCGATACTGTCGATGTCGCTCGCCTATCCCGTTCCGACCGGTCGCATCGCGGCGTTCGCGAAAAAGGTGAAGGGAAAACTCTTCGTCTTCGAGGATGGCGACCGGTTCCTTGAGGAAAAGATACGGGTGCTCGGTATCCCGGTCGTCGGCAAGGAGGAACACTCGGTTATCACCGACTGGACCCCCGACATGGCGCTCGAAGTGTTCTCGAAGCATCTCGGCATCGCGCTGGCCGCCGCGCCGAAACCGGCAACGGTCAAACCGGTCCCGCGGCCGCCGTCGATCTGTCCCGGCTGTCCCTACCGCGCCTTCGCCCTCGCGGCGCAGAAGCTCAAGAAACAGAAAAAACTCTACGCCTCCTTCGGCGAGATCGGCTGTTCGACCCTGCTCCATTTCTTCAACGCGGTCGACACCATCCTCTGCATGGGCGGTTCCGACGGCATGCGGCAGGGCTTCGTGCTGTCGCGGCCCGACCACGGCGCGAAGGTGATCAGCGTCATCGGCGATTCGTGCGAATGCCATTCGGGACTCGACGGAACGCGCAACGCCGTCTTCCGCAATGTCCCGGGCGTCAAGATACTGCTCGACAACCGCATCACCGCGATGACCGGCGGCCAACCCGCCCCCACATCACCCAAAAACCTCGCCGGGATGGCGAACAAGTTCAGCCTGCGCGACGCCATCGCCGCCGAAAAGTGCCGCATGGTCGCCTGCAACTCCTACGATCTCAAGGAGGTCGAACGGCTCCTGATCGAAGCGCTCGCGCTGGCCGAAAAGGGCGAATTCACCTGTCTCATCCTCGAAGGGGCCTGCATTCAGGAGACCGAGGCGGTCAAAAAACGGCGCGTTCTGACCATCGACCGCGACAAGTGTAAACAGTGCGGCCAGTGCGGCATCTGCCCCGGCATGGAACACGATGAAAAGAAGAGACCGAACTTCACGAGTCTCTGCACCAACTGCGGATCGAGCACGCAGATATGCCGCCAGCGCTGTCCCTTCGGCGCCATCGTTCCGGAGGACGCGGCGAAGAAGGATCGGACCGCGCCGCCCGACCTGCCCAAAGCAAAGGAGATCGCCGCGGTGACGGTCGACAAAAAGAAACTTCCCGGATCGCTGCGGGTCGCGATACGCGGTATCGGCGGACAGGGGAACCTTTTCTTCGGCAAAGTACTTTCTGAAGTCGCGCTCCGGACCCCATACGCCGAATCGGGCATCGTCAAGGGCGATACCCACGGCATGGCGCAGATGGGCGGCCCGGTCATCTCGACCTTCGCGTGCGGTGAGGTCCATTCACCGATACTCGCCCCCGGCAGCGCCGATGTGCTGGTGGTGATGGAGATGAGCGAGGTGCTGCGCCCCGGCTTCCTCGACCTTTTGAAGCCGGGCGGCACGGTGATACTCAACCGGTTCGCGGCGGTGCCGGTGGCGGTGAAAAAGGAGGAGTACCCGGCATTCGACGACATCAAGAAGACGCTTACCGGTTATCGGATCATCGAACTCGACGCTCTCGCCGCGGCGCGCGGCTACGGCGACACGGCGGGACGGACCGCCAATGTGGTGGTGCTCGGCCTCCTTTCGACGATAGCGCCCTTCAACGCGATACCCGAGGATATCTGGCTCGCGGCGCTCATGGCGGTATCTCCCGCCGACGCGGTCAAGTCGGCCAACCAGATCGCCTTCGCGGCGGGCCGGGGACTCGGAAAATAATTTTTTGTCTTACTTGTACCCGTACTCTTTCATGAGATCGTTATAGGCCATCTCGAGCGTCGCGCCGTGCTTTCCCTCAGACCCGAGATACTTGATCAGCGGCGCGCGCCAGACCTTGCCGGTCATCTGGTTGGTGATGCCGGGACCGACGAATTTGTAGTAGTCGCCGCCGGCGAAAACATATTCGTGGATGACCGCCTGATAGCGCTGGTCGGGGTCGAGCGGCGCGCCGCCCTTGTGCCACCGGTCGTTCACCCTTTCCATGCCACAGACGGCGTTTTCGGAAAGATTGAGGTTATAGATGAGATCCTTGCCCGGTATCGTCGACAGGACTACGCGGTTCTCGAACGGCAACATCGAGATGAGGTCGCTGACCTTGATCTCGCCGCGCCGGATGAGGTCACGGAAGGCGCCGGGGTTCGAAAGCGCCACGTCGGCGTCGGGATATTCGGCGAGCGCCGCGCAGGTGAAGAGTTTCATGAACTTCTCGACCGGAAAGTCGTTTTCGGCCTCGATCACCACCGTCCCGGCAACCTGATCCATCTTGACCAGATAGCGGTTGATGAGGCTACGCAGAGCCAATGTCCGGGTGTCTTTGGAGGTCGCCGCATCCTGAAGCGTCACCAACTTCGCGTCGATCACCTCGAATTTCCCTTTTTTGCGGAGGAGTTCGACGCGCGCGTATTTTTCCAGATATTTCTTCGCCTGAACGAAATAGGTCCCTTCGACGTCGCGGACATATTCTTCGTGGGTATGGGCGTTGAACACCAGTAGCGGGCGGTCTTCAGGCTCAAGGGCCGCGAACCATTCACGGGCGCTTTCGAACGATTGATGCGCGATCGCGATCACCACATCGGTCTGTCCGTGCAAACGCCGCATCTCGCGCTGGACCGCATTGAATGCCTGCACCGTCTTGATGTCTTTGAGATAGGCAGAAAAAGAAACCTGCCGCAATTCCTCGGTAGTGACGCCGATGAAGGAGATACGGCTACCGCCTCGCTCGATCGTTTCAGACGGCGAAAAGACCGGCTTGGTATCCTTACCGATGATATTGGCCGACACATAGCGCATCTTCGAGGCGGCGCGATTCTGTTCGAACTCGGTGATACCGTAGTCGAACTCGTGGTTCCCGACCGCCGAGACCTCGTAGCCGATCTCAGCCATCGCCTCGGCCATCGAACGTCCTTTGAAGATCGAAGAAACGGCCGAACCGGTGTAATTGTCGCCCCCGGAAATCTTTATGACGATGCAGTCGGGACACTTCTGTGCCTCGTCGCGCCACATCTCGTCGAGGATGATCGCCTTCTCGCGACCATCGTGCTCCCACATGTGGCCATGCTCATCATTGGTGTAGAGTATAAGATAGCGCTGGGGGTCCTCGGCTTTGATAATGCCGGAGATCCGTTCACAGGAAAGAAAGGAGAGGACCGTCGCGCATAGAACGAAAAAAACGATATGTTCGCGTATCGCGCGCCGTTCCTGCACCGAAAAACCTCCTCAAGGGCCGGTCAATACTAACCATTTCAGCGGCGAAGTAAATTTTTTATCGTTCCATTGCAACTCGGAACGGCACGCGCTACACTGACCGGGAGTGAAAGTGAGGTATCGGTGAGCGCAACTGCGTACGAACATATCGCTATCGTGAATGGTCTGGGAGCAGTCTACCTGCGGATAAACCGGAAGGCGCGCCGCATTATCCTGCGGCTGACCGACGAGGGAGAGATCGCGGTCACCGTGCCGCGCGGCGTCCCCTACGGCGAGGCGCTCGATTTCGTCCTGTCGCGCCGCGACTGGATAGCGGAACAACAGGCGCGCCGTGACCGCGGCGAGAACGGCCTTCCTCCCCTTCCCTACGAACCGCCACCGCTCGACCGCGCCGCCGCCGCCGCGATACTGGAACCGCGTATCCGTGAACTCGCGGCGCTGCACGGCCTCACTATCGGCCGAATACAGGTAAAGGCTCAACGTACCTTGTGGGGTTCCTGCGCCACCGGCGGCCGCATCAGCATCAACTGGAAGGCGGCGCGGCTCCCCGATCATCTGCGCGACTATGTGATACTCCACGAACTGGCTCACCTCCGCCACCGCAACCACGGACCGCACTACTGGCACGCCCTCGACAAACTCCTCGGCCGCGACGCGAAAACACTCGACCGCGAACTGCGGCGCTGGCCGCTGAAACTGCTGTAAAAGAAAATTATTTGAGCTGGCGCACCAGATCGATGACAACGATATCGGGCGGTGCGAAGACCCGTATCGGCGGGCCCCACGTGCCGGCGCCGCTTGACACGACGATCATCGAACCGTCGTCCTGTTTGTAGAAACCGCCGCGCATCGGGAAGGGAATCGAAACAAGAAATGAGAAAGGCCATATCTGACCGTTATGGGTATGACCCGACAACTGTAGGTCGAATAAGCCCGTATTCTCTTTCTCGTCCCTCGGCTGGTGTTTGAGCAATACGGTATATTTATCACGCGGCAACGCTTCAAGCACCGAACGGGCCGACGGCGGCTCATCACCGAAACGGGCTGCGGTCGGATCGTCCAATCCGACCACGGTGATGGCGTTCGCCCGGGTCACGGCAGTGTTCCGCAACAGGGTGAAGCCGCTTTTCCGCAGCATCTCTTCGGCATATTCCAAGCCGTTGTAGAATTCGTGGTTGCCGGTGCAGGCATAGTTGCCCAGCGGTGCCTGTATCTCCCGCCACTTCGCCGCGATGCCATCCTCGTCCACCATGCCGCGGTCGAGAAAATCGCCGGTGAGCAGAAGCATATCGGGATTCTGGTCCTTGATAAGTTTCGTCAATTTTTCGGCGAACGCGACGCCGTGCAGTTGGCTGAAGTGGACATCGGATATCTGCACCATCCGTATCTTGGAAACGAACTCGGGCAGTTTTTCCGACGTCAGCATCAGATGGCGCACACGGATATGCGACGCCTCGTAAAAACCGTAGGCAATAACCGCGAAACATAAGGTCACCGTGGCAAGAAAAAGGGCGCGCCGCGGTATATCGTCATGGGCCACTTTCCGTATCGCGAAGGCGATGATCTCCATCGTCCCCCCGATGAACAGGAAATAGAACAGGAACCCGAGCCACAGGTAGCCGATCCAGGCAACGCCGCGCATGGGGAACGAGGCGGCCAGAGCGGTGTGGGTATGGGTCACTATGGGGAAGAGATACATAAGGGCGAAAAAAGCGAGAATGCCCCATTTTGCACGTTGCGGCAGGGAGAACGAACCATTCAGTCCGCGCCAGAAGAACCAGTGCAGAAGGGTGAAAACGGCGAAAAAGGCCGTAAGGAACAGCGCGAACATGAGGGGACTTTTCATTTACGCCTTCATCGCGTGCTTGGCGATCTCTTCGGCGACCTCGAGCGTCTTGGCCTTTCCGCCCATATCGTAGGTCACCACCTTGCACTCCTTGACCGTCTGCGCGACGCCGTGGTAGATGCGCGCCGCCATGTCCTTCTCACCAAGGTGGTCGAGCATCATCTGGGCGGCGAGTATCGTCGCGATCGGATTGCATTTATACATGCCGGCGTATTTCGGGGCTGAGCCGTGGGTCGGTTCGAACACCGACACCTTATCGCCGATGTTGCCCGAACAGCCGAAGCCGAGGCCGCCCACCATCTGGGCGCACAGGTCGCTGACGATGTCGCCGTACAGGTTCGGGGCGACCAGCACATCGTAGTTGAACGGGTTCTTGAGGAGCCACATGCACATCGCGTCGATGTTCGCGTCGTCCATCTGGATGGTCGGATAATCCTTGGCCACCCGTTTGGCGGTCTCGAGGAACAGGCCGTCGGTCGCGCGAACGACATTGGCCTTGTGGACCACCGTCACTTTCTTGCGGCCGAACTTCTTGGCGAAATCGAAGGCGGCGCGGATGATCCGCTCACAGCCCTTCTTGGTGTTTATCTTGGTCGATATTGCGTAATCCTCCAGCGGCACATCCTTGAAGGCGGCGAACGGCTTCGAGAGCTTCAGGAGCGTATCCTTGAGTTCCTGCGGCACGGTGTTGAACTCGACGCCGCAGTACAGGTCTTCGGTGTTCTCGCGGAAGATGACCAGATCGATCCCCTCTTTGAAGTTGAGCGGATTGCCCGGGAACGCCTTGCAGGGACGGAGGCAGTTGTAGAGGTCGAACATCTGACGCATGCGGACGATGGGCGAACGGTAGACGAGCCCTTTGCCGCGCAGTTCGGGGACCAGTTCCGCCTCGGCCGCCTTGACCGGCTTACTGGTGATCGCGCCGAACATGGACACATCGCTGTTCTTCAGCAGGTCGATGGTCCGCTGCGGGAAGGCGTCGCCCTCTTTGCACCAGAATTCCCAGCCGATGTCGCCGTGGATGTAGTCTGCCTTGAATCCGACCTTGTCGAGCACCAGACGCGCCGCTTCCATCACCTCGATACCGATGCCGTCGCCCGGCAACCACGCTACTTTGTACTTCGTCATCTCTCTCTCCTTCTCATATAGTTGTGCAAAGACCGTCAAAACACACCCGCGCATCCTACCGGGTTTCGCATTGCCAGTCAAATTATTGCGATTTCCCTGTTTTCTTCCTTTTCTTGATATGGCATCCCGTTCGTGCTATTATCCGTCCAACGAAAAAAGATCGGTGACCGCTTTATGTCTTTCGGGTGTTTTAGAAACCGTTAGGAGGAGAAGAGAACATCATGAAACGTTTTTTTGTACTGTTGGCTTTAGCGCTTTTTGTGCTGGCCTGTGAATCGAATACCAGCAAACAAAACGAAGGCGCTTCGAGCGTATTTGCGAAAACGACCGCCGAAGCCCCGGGTGAGAACTGTCCGACCGGCGGCATCAAAGTGGACATGGGGTTCGACAAGAACGACAACAACGTGCTCGACGAGGACGAGATCGTCAAGAGCGAGTATGTCTGTAACGGACTCGACGGACTCGACGGACTCGATGGAGAAGACGGCGAGAACGGCCAGAACGGCGACGATGGTAGCGATGGTAGCGACGGCGCCGACGGCACGACCGCGCTGGTGAACACTACCGACGAACCGGCGGGAGAAAATTGCGCCAACGGCGGCAAGAAGATCGAATCGGGCCTTGATGACGACGGCGACGGCACGCTCGACGCCGGAGAGATCGACAAGACCGACTACATCTGCAACGGCGAGGATGGCGAACAGGGCATTCAGGGCGTCCCCGGCGCGCAGGGCAATGTCGGCGAACAGGGCATTCAAGGCGTCCCCGGCGAGGACGGCACCGACGGCTGTGATGCCATTGTGACCATGACCGACGAAACGGCGGGCGATATCTGCGCCGCCGGCGGTAAGAAGATCGAAACGGGAGAAGACTGCGACGGTGACGGCGTCATCGACGACACCCCGACGGTCGAGTATGTCTGCAACGGCGAAGATCCCGCCTGCTTCGGGAACACCGCTCCAGAGATAACCAGTATCACGATTGAGAAAGCACCCGGCAAAGAACTCCGCAAAAATGCTCCCTTCACACTCTTCCTCGACACGGTCGACGCCGACGGCGACGCGCTCGATATCACCTTCTCCGGCATGGGCGCCACCATCGCATCCAACGATGACGGCACCTACACCGTAACACCGACCATGCTCGGCGGGCCTTTTATGTTCGGCGTTATCGTGAATGACGGCTGTCAGGTCGTCACCGACTCATTTGTTCTCGACCGCGTGATCACTTCCAATGCCGTCTTCCAAAACATATACCAACTGGACGGCAGCAATCTCGTTATCTCTTATATGCCCTATGATGGGTGGGACAATTATGGGGACACCGGCATCTCCAGCGCCCAAGGCCTTGCCATCGATCCGCGGGACGGAAAGATATATTCCGTCGCGAACCTCGACCCTGCCGAACTTGTCGAGATCGACCTCGACGGCCCTTCCTCCTACCCGCTTGTCGAGATCGGCGATGGCAGATACGTCTACGACATCATGTTCGGGCCCGACGGCACCCTGTACGGAGTGACCGAGGAAGGTCTTATCGTCATCGACATCGCTACCGGTGATACCACCGTGATCAGCAACAGCGGTTACTTTGACTGGAACGCGACCGATGCCATCACCTATAGCGAAGGCAGTATATTCGCAAAGGTGTATGGGAGTGTTATGTTCGAGATAAATCTCTCTTCCGGCCAGATCTCTTATAGGGGGGAGATCGATTTTCCCGACGATCCCGATTACGATTTCTTTATGCTGGAAAGCGGACTTGACTACAATTATAGAGACGGACGTTTCTACTCCGTTGCCTACGACGACGATTATGGTGAGTATTTCCTTATCGTCCTTGACCCGACGACGTGGATGGCGACCCGCGTACAAGAGCTTCCCACCGATGGGGACAGCCTAGCGTTCACCCCGTTAGACACGATCGCGCCGGCCGAGGTCGAGGATCTCGTGCTTGACGAAGAACGCTCCGGCTGTAATTATGCCTCTCTGACCTGGACCGACCCCGGCGACAACGACTTCGATTTCGTGATGATAACGTGGACGCCGAACGGTCCGGCAAAACCGATCGTCGTGCCGAGCGGACAAGGATACGGGGCTATCATCGACGAGAGCATCCTCCCCGAGACTGAATACACCATCACCGTGCGCACCGTCGATTACGAGGGCAACATGTCGGAAGGCGTCACGATAACGGCGACCACCCCCGCATGCCCCGTGATAGCGGCTCCCAGCCACCTTCTCTATCTTCTCACCGGCGCCGGTGGCGGGACCAAGGGTATCCTCTACACGCTTAACCCCGCGACGCTTGAAACGACCAAGATAGGCGACACCGGTCTGACCGGCACAGCCGGCCTTGCCATCAACCCGGTGGACGGGAAGATGTATGTCACTTCGAACGATACCGGTCACCTGTACGAGATAAACCCGGCGACCGCCGAGGTCATCGCCGATATCGGCGCTATCGGCACCGGCAACATCCCCGACATCACCTTCGGGGCTGACGGCACCCTGTACGGCTGGACCGAAAGCCTATTCGGCGCCGCGACGGATCCGGACGATCTCATCACCATCGATCTGACCACCGGCGCGGCGACGCTGGTCGGCGAGTTCGGCCTTGGAGAGATCTCGTGGGCGACCGGCCTTGCCTTCGACGGCGACACGCTCTATGTGAAATTCGGCTACGACATCTACACGGTCGATGCGACCACCGGCGCAGGAACTTATGTCACCGACTTCACCGGCATAATCGACTTCCCCAACGATTGGGATTATCTGACCAACGCCCTTGCCATCAGCGACAACGGCTACTATTACACTCTCCAGCGTGACGAGGACGGCAACAGTTATCTCTATGTCATCGACCCTGATGACTGGAGCGTAACCTTCCTCGGCGATCTCGGCATCGATCGCGCCGCCGCCCTTGAGTTCGACAAGCACTAAAGACATCCTGCTCAATTCAATTTTCCGGCCCGTCGGTCGTTATGATCGGCGGGCCGGTCTTCGGCTAGCAATTCTTCCCTTGTATTCCGAACAGTTATTAAAAATAATGCCCCCCTCACAAAATTTATTTCACATCCTCGACGGAAACGGTATAAGGGAGGGACACTAAACGGTGGTCGGAGGTCAGAGATGCAGGCGTACAAACAGGAATTCATACGGTTCATGCTTGAATGTGAGGTTCTGCTGTTCGGCGATTTCGTCACCAAGAGCGGCCGCAAGACCCCCTTCTTCGTCAATACCGGCAAGTACCGCACCGGCGAGCAGATAGCGCGGCTCGGCCGTTTCTACGCCGAATCGATCATGGAACACACCGGCGGCGATATAGATGTCCTGTTCGGTCCCGCCTACAAAGGCATCCCGCTGGCCGTCGCGGCCGCATCGTCGCTCTACAACGGCTTCAACCGCAATGTCGCCTTCTGCTTCAACCGCAAGGAGGCGAAGGACCACGGTGAAGGCGGCGTGTTCATCGGTCATAAACTTGCGGCGGGGAACCGCGTCCTTATCATCGAGGATGTCGTCACGGCGGGGACATCGGTCGGCGAGACGGTGCCGCTGCTCAAGGCCGAAGCGCCGGTGAAACTGGCGGGCCTGGTCGTGTCGGTCGACCGGCAGGAGCGCGGCAAAGAGGGAACACGGACGGCGCTCACCGACATCCGCGAAAGCTACGGCATGAAGACCTTCGCCATCGTCACGATGGCCGAAGTGGTCGAATATCTGCACGGCCGCGAGATCGGCGGTAAAGTGCTGCTCACCGACGAGATCCGCAAACGGATAGGAGAGTATTATGCGCAGTACGGGGGTACCGAAGTCTAAACGGGCTTCGATCTTTTTTCTGGAGGACCTGATGGACGAGAAGAGACGCGGCGTTCGTTTCAAACTGAACGGCGAGGCCGAGATCAAGCGGGCTGGAAAAAAGAGTAAGGGAATGCTTCGCGACCTGTCGATCAACGGCGCCTTCATCGCCATCAACAACGGCTTTGAACCCTACGACGACATCGACATCCAGATCACGGTCCGCAACGACCGTAAAAGTCTCGCGGCGACGCTCAAAGGGGTGGTCAGCAGAAAGGACGGCGAAGGGATCGGCGTGCAGTTCACCGGGATGGACATGGATGCCTTCCGCATCATCCGCGACATCGCGAAACTCTATGCAGAGGATCCGACCAAGATCGAAGGCGACATCAAACGGCTCAACATCAATTCAGCGATCCGCTGATTTATTTCCGTTTTTTTTGCATTCACCCTCTTGACATGTTCGTGTTTTGCGTTATAATATTTTTGTTAGTAAACGATAACTAACATGGGGGACCATGAGACACGATCACGAGCAACGCAGTCGGGAAATCGTCGCAGCGGCGGTGAAGGTGATCTCGAAAGAGGGGCTTGAAGCGCTCACTATCAAGCGGCTGGCGGCCGAGGTCGGCGTGACCGACGCCGCGATATATCGTCATTTCAAGAGCAAAGACGCTATCCTCGCCGAGGTGGTCGACAAATTCTCGAGCCCGCTCCGCGATGTGCGCAACACCATCATTGCGGCGAACCTTTCGAGCATCGAAAAGATCGAGATGCTCTTCAACGAGAAATGTCTGCGCCTGTCGCGCCATCCCGAACAGACCATGGTCATGCGTGCGGTGATGGAATTTCGCGGACATCGTCGCCTCAACAAACGGGCGGTAGATCTACTGGAAGCCTACCGTGACGACGTGGTCGGCGTTATCCGAGAAGGTCAGGAACGCGGCGAGATCATCGCCCATCCCGATCCGGAACATCTCTATTTCATGCTGATCGGCGGTCTGCACGCGCTGGTCCAGCGGTGGGAGATGTCCCGTCGTTCCTTTGATCTGCGGCAGGAGGGGGCGAAACTGTGGTATTCCATGAAGATGTTATTGGGGAAGAATGTATCCGACATAACGTGATGGAGGAAACGATGAGCCGTTTTTCCGCTTTTGCCCTTCTGCTGGTCGCCGCCGCCGTCCTCTTGATCGGTTGCGCATCGGCGCCGCAAGAGGAACGGCTTCGCGCCGAACAGGCCCTACGCGACGCCGAGATCGTAAAGAACTGCGACCCCGAGACCTACGCGACGGCGCTCGAACTGTTCAACGCCGCGCAGGAAGCCGAAAAGAAGAAAGAGTACGCGAAGGCGAAGGAGCTTTATCTGGAGGCCGAAAGCAAGATCAAGCCGGTCGCCGCCTACTACCGGGCGAATCCCGACAAATGCTTCACGAAGAAGAAAGAGGAAAAGAACGAAGAGAATGAGACCATCGTTTCGACCGACCCCGAATCTCCCGACAACCCCGATATGCGTCTGCCGGTGGTTCATTTCGATTTCGACAGTTACGATCTCCGCTCGGAAGAACGGGAAAAAATCGAAAAGGTCGCCCGCTGGATGGGCAACTTTCGCACTATTGCGATCCGCATCGAAGGTCATGCCGACGAGCGGGGCTCGATAGACTACAACCTGTCGCTCGGCGAACGGCGCGCGATCGAGGTGCGCCGCTTCCTTCAGCGTCAGGGGGTCGACGAGGGACGCGTCCGCACCATTTCGTACGGCGAAGAACGGCCTGCGGTCCGCGACAGCAATGAAGAGGCATGGGCGCAGAACCGCCGCGCCGAAGTGGACAAATCAAACCGCTAGGGATCCGTATGGACGCACTGCTCTTCTTCATTGACGAGAATCTCGAGATGTTCGCCTATCCGCTCATCGCCGCAGGGCTCTTCCTCGCCTGGCGCATGGCCGTGAAGGATAGGGCGATCAGCGGCAAAAAAACCTCAGACGAAGCCGCGGCAGGATAAGTCCCCTCTTTTCTGGCAAAACCTCTCAAAAAAAGATATGCTTAAGCCGGTCAAGAGGACCGGAGGATGCCGTGGCCGACACTATCCGCATTTTCAATGGACGGGACGATCCAAAGCCGAACGGTGATCGCTCTCCGGTAAACATCGGACTATACCAAGCACTCGAGCGGTTGTTGTTTTCCCTTTCGGAATCGACCGTCATCGTTTATGCGGTCCTTCTGCTTTCGGCTATCGCGCTACTCGATCACCTCACCGGTTACGAGATCGCCTTCTCGGTGTTCTACGTCGCCCCGGTAACCCTCGCCGCGTGGCGAGCCAAAAGATCGATCGTCCTGCTGATCTGTCTTCTCAGCTCGACCGTCTGGGGCATGGTCGATTATACCTCGGGACATGAATATTCAAATAACCTCATCCTGCTCTGGAACAGCATCGTGCGGCTCTTTTTCTTCGTCATCATCGCCCTGCTGCTCGCCAATCTGCGCGAAAAGATGCGCATGTTGGACCGGCTGGCGCGCACCGATCCGCTGACCGGCGCACTCAACGGACGCGCCTTTCTCGAACTGGCGGGGCGGGAGATCGAACAGGCGCGACGTTACGGCGGTTCGTTCACCCTACTGTTCATCGATCTCGATAATTTTAAGCGGGTCAACGACACCTGCGGTCACGCCGCAGGCGATGACCTGATCCGCGCGGTTGTCGAATCTCTGCGTGGCTCGCTCCGCGCGACAGACATCATCGGCCGCATCGGCGGAGACGAATTTGCCGTGTGGCTTTCACACAGCGCCGGTGGCGAGGCGCGGGAGACGGTCCAGCGCCTGCAACGCGCCGTGGCCGAAGCGGTGTCCCGCGTAGGATGCCCAACCACCATGAGCATCGGCGCGGTGAGCGTTCCCCGCATCCGACCCGACCTGACGCCCGATATCCTGCTGAAAAAAGCCGACGAACTCATGTACCGCGTCAAGAACGATTCAAAGAACGGGCTTTTAATGGAATCTTTCGAAGACTGATATTCCGTGGCGATCAGCGATCCGCTGAATCTCGATCCACCTTCCTTTTTGCCAGATACGATTCAAGTATGACCGCCGCCGCGGCCGCGTCGAGCCGTCCGCTTTGTTTGTCGGCTCGTCCGTTCGGGTCATGGGAGATGCGTTCACGGGCAGTGCGGGTGGAGAGCAGTTCGTTCTCGTGTTCCACCGCGATGCCGGGGAACTCTTTCGTAAGCCGTTTCTCGAATCCTTTCACCACCGACAGATTCTCGCTCTCGGTACCGTCGGATTTCAGCGGCCAGCCGATGACGAAGCGCGCTATCTCATAATTCTTCAGCAGTTCGCGGAGCACCGCGATGTCGTCGGCTATCGCCTGACCGCGCCGCACGGTCCCCAGCGGCGTGGCGATGATGCCGAGCGGATCGCTCACCGCGATCCCTATCGTCTTTATGCCGATGTCGAGTGAAATGATGCGGCCCAAGGTCATTGTTTGGCCGCGAGTTTACGGATCTCCTCTTCGAGTATCTGTTTCATCAGAAGCGGCGCCTCTTCCCAGAAATACTCCTTCATCACCTCGCGCAGTTCGCGCCGGATGATGGCGCGGACCACTTCAGGCATCGCCGCCCCTTCAGGAATGGCGGCGTCGGACGGAAGCAATTCTTCGACGACACGTTCTTCGACCTTTTCGGCTATCTGTTCGGTGAAGGTCGGTTCGGACATCGCCGTGTCGGAAGCGGCGGGAACGACCATCTCAGGTTGAAGCTCCGGCTCCGGCTCCGGCTCCGGCTCCGGCTCGGGTTCCGGCTCGGGTTCCGGCTCGGGTCGGGGTTGCTGTTGGGATTCAGGCGCCGGCGTCGCGATCTGCTCGATCGACGCCTCTACCGGAGACACCACTATCGGTTCGGGTTCGGGAATAGCCACCGTTTTGCTTTCGGTTATCTCCGGGACCGGGAGCTCATCTTCTTCCGTGTCGATAAGATCGGATACCGAAGCGTTAGCCTCTTCATCGGGTTCGGATAACACCAGCGGTTCTTCGTCAGCCTCGAATTCTTCGGAAAGATCGACGCCGCCCGTCGGCGCATCATCGGCCGTCATGTCGGGCTCCCACGCCAGCGCCGCGCCTAGCGATTCGAAGAGTTCTTCGCTCGAAAAAGGGCGCGCCAGATACAGCCGTTCGGCCCGCTCGTCGCTACGCGTCGCCGAACAGTAGATGATAGGCAACGGCAATGTTCCAAGCGCCTCGCGGGTCTCGGGCAGAAGCGCTTTTCGTTCAACGATGACCGCGTCGGGCGCCGATGATTCGATGCCGGGGAATATCCGTCCCTCCTGCGGTATCTTCACGATCGTCCACATCGAGTTGCGCAGGACGATCTCATAGGCCCGCATCAACGTTTTCGACGTTTCGAAGATAAGTACTTTTTTCCGTTCCACGCGTTCCTCCGTAAGGTCAGGCGGCCTTCAACGCCGCATTCACCTCTTCCATATCCGCCGGTATCGGCGACTTGAAAAGCCACTCCTTCCCGTTCAGCACAAAGCCGAGTTCCCGGGCATGCAACATCTGACGCGGCGCACCGCCGAGCACTTTGTCGAGCGTCGGCCGGCCGGTCCGGCGGACCCCCTCATACAGCTCATCGTTCACCACCGGATGGCCCAGATGCCGCATGTGCATGCGTATCTGATGGGTCCGTCCGGTCTCGAGCCGGAGCGTGAGACGCGTGGCGAGCGCATATTCCTCGGCCACTTCATAGTGGGTCACCGCCATCCGTCCGGAATTCTTTGAGGGGTAAAAGCGCAGGCGGTTCTTCGGATCGCGGGCATGTCCGGTCCGCACCGTCCCCTTTTTTTCGGTGAAATGGCCCCATACAAGCGCCGTGTAAGACCTGACGATATCGTGCGCCGCGAACAGCGCCGCCAGCTCTTCGAACGCATCCGACGAGCGGGCGATGACCAGCAGTCCCGAAGTATCTTTGTCTATGCGATGGACCAGTCCGGGACGGATGCCGTCACCGGCCGTCGCGCCAAGATGGTGCATGACGCCGTTCATGAGGGTGCCGCGCGGATGCCCCGGCGCCGGATGGACCACCAATCCCGCCGGTTTATCGATGATGAGGAACTGCGAGTTCTCGAAAATGATGTTGAGCGGGATGGCCTCGGGCGCAAGAGACAACTCCTCCAGCGGTTCTATCTCGGCCTCTATGATGTCCCCGGCGCGAAACCGCGAGAAGGAGTTCTTGGCGAGGACCGTACCGTTGAGAAGAACGTTCTGCCGTTCGATGTTGCGCTGCATCCGGGTCCGTGAAATGCCGATAAGTCCGGCGAGGAACCGGTCCGCCCGTTCGTCGGAAGCGGCGTCGAGCGTTATGGATATGGCGCTATCGATATCTACCATAGCGTGGTTTTGAGTTGTCCTTTGGTTTTTATCAGCAGATCGACGACCGCCATATTGAAGAAGTTGGTCGAATCACACAGCGTCTTGTCGACGCGCGACCGATAATACAACTCCCCTTCGTACAGTTCGTCGCGCAGTATCTCGAATAACGAATCTTCGATCAATCCCTTTTCGATCTTGGGGCCGTTGTAAGCCGCCACATCCGACAGAACCACGCGCGCGAAGCGTTTCGCCTCCTCGGGCGTCCGTATGATGTCCGATGCCATGGGTCACCTCTCATAAGCCGAACGGAGGCATTATACTGCTTCATGCGGCTTTTGCAACGATTTAAAAGGTTTTGTAAAATTTGACAAGAAGGCTCTTTTCTGGTATCGCTTCCGCTGATTGTTGGTGTGACTTGTAAGGAGTGCGTCATGACGAAGGCTCTCTCGACGATCCTCGCGGGGATTTTCTTCTTTTCCTCGATGACGGGAATGGGCCAATGGTCCCTCGTCACTACTGCGGAGGCGAAAAGTTTCGACCTTGAGGAAGAGGACGAAGATTTTGACGAGCCGCCCGCAAAGACCGAAGACATAGAGGAAGATATCGAGGATAAGGAAGAGGTCGCCCCGCCTAAAAAGGTGGAGGAGGATCTCGATGCCGACCTTGAGGATGAACCGAAGGCCGAAGAGGAGAAGGTTTCCAAACCGGCCGACGACTTGGAAGATGAAGACCTTGACGCTCTTTCCGATGGCGAATCGCTGGCCGTCTTTTACTATTTCGCCGACACCACCGCCGAGAAAAAGGCGCAGGATATCGCTCGCACCGTCGGCAGCTATCTCAAGGATCTCTCTAAATACCGTTTCTTCGAGACCGAAGCGCGGTTATTCAATGATTTCGGCTTCCGCAAACTGACCGACGATACCGAAAAAGCCGAGAAATACCTTGAAGAAGGGAAAAAGTTCAACGAGGACGCCGATGCCGAGGCGGCCGTCGGTAAATTCAATGCGGCGCTCGATCGGCTGGAGAAACGGATCGATGTGATGCACGACTATACGCTTCTGACCAAGGTTCTTTTTCAGGTCGGCGCCACGTTGACACTACTCGAGGAGGAGGACAAGGCGAAAGAAGCTTTCACCAAACTGCTCTCCGTCAACCCCGACTATGAGGCCGAAGAAGGAACCGACGATGATACCATTGATGTTTTCGACAAGATAAAAAGCAACATGATGATGCAGCCGCTCGGCGACATCAAGGTCACCACCGAACCGGCGGGCGCAACCGTCTATGTCGACGGGAAGATCGTCGGCATGACCCCGGCCAAAATAGAGGGGATGACCGCCGGCAAACACTACTGGCGCGTCCATAAGAACGGCTACCGCGACATGGGCGGCATCACCACCGTGCGCGACGGTCTTGAGGCGAAAATCGACGAAACGCTGACGGCGGGCGATGGTGCCGAAACGGTCGCGCCGCTCGAGAAACTGGCTCTTGCCGAATTCGGCGGCGCCGAGATGATGAAAAAGGCGGTCGAGGTCGGCAAGGCGGCCAAGATAACCCGTCTTCTCGCCTTCCATACCGCGATCGAAGAGGCCGAAGAAGGGACCACCATAAAGATCCAGATTCGTCTTGTCAACCCGGCGAAGGCGAGTTTCAAGGAGGAATCGGTATCCTTCTCTCTGCCGGGCAACGGCGAATTGTCCCGCTCCGAGGACTTCCGCACCGCACTGGACAATCTGTTCGTCGATGAATACGGCTTCAACCCCATCTCCACCATCGTTTCCGGATCGCTCTCAACCGATGGAAGCGGCAAAGACGATGATTCGGTGGTCAACAAATGGTGGTTCTGGACCATCATCGGCGTGGTCGTTGCCGGTGCCGCCGGCGGCGGCGCGGCGGCGGGGATACTGCTCTCCGAGCCTTCCAAAAAGTCCGGCGCCACCATGACGATCCAGTTCGGTAATTAAAGAAATAAGGAGACATCCATGACCCCGAAGAAACCTCACCAGCTCGCCGAAATAGATATACGGATATTGGAACGAAAACTCCGGAAAGGCGAAGTGACCCGTGAAGAGGTCGAAGAGATGCTTGCCTCTTTACCCGAGACAAATGACTACGCGGAACTTGATGAGAGCAAAATAGCTCCCCATGTCAAGGATATCCCGGCCAAGTAACATCGATATAGATAGCCGATGACCGCCCCCCGTTCCGCCACCGTCGCGGAGGTGCTCACTCCCTCTTTTACGAGCCTTGTTTCTTCGGTTTATTCCGCTGTGCTTTACAACCTCGGAGAACTGAAACTGCGGGGAGCCGCCGAGGTAACGGTCAACATCGATCTGGCGCGTTTTAATCTCGGTCTTCTCGAAACGCTCCGCGATAAAAGCGCCGGGAATCTCACCGACGATGAAGCGCTTTTTCTGGCCGAAACGATCGCGAACGCGAAAATATTCATTCAAAAGCACACCACCGGGCCCGCAGATGCCGCCCACGGTTGAGGATATCGCCCGACGGACGGGAGAGATCCTCGCCGGCTACTTCCGCAATACCACGCTGGTCAACGAATTTAAATCGCCGCGCGACATGGTCAGCAAGGCCGATCGCCATGCCGAACGGTTCCTCATGGCCGAACTGGCAAAGATCGAGAACATCCCGTTCCTGAGCGAAGAGTACCACCCGCGCACCGCGCTCTCATCAGGACCGCTCTGGATCGTCGACCCGCTCGACGGCACCACCAATTTCCTCGCCGGCATCCCCTTCTACACCGTCGCGATCGCGCATTGGAACGGGCATACGGTCGACCGTGCGGTCTGCTACATCCCGCCGATGAACGAACTGTTCCGTGCCGATCTGGGGTGCGGCGCCTTTCTGAATGACAGACCGATACGGGTGAGCGAGACCGCCGACCCGCTACACGCCGTCGGAGCGGTCGGATTCGCCGACATCACCAAGGACATGCCAAAAGATACCCTCGCGGTTTTCAACTCGGTCATCCGCAAGACCCGCGCTTTGCGCCGTCTCGGTTCGGCCGTCGCCGATATGCTCTATGTGGCGCGCGGCGGCTTCGATATCTTCTGGGAATGTGGCCTTTCGCCGTGGGATGTGGCGGCGGCAAGCCTTATCGTGACCGAGGCGGGCGGCATTGTAACCGATTTTAGCGGTGGCACAGATTATATCGCCGGCGGCACCATCATCGCGTCGAATCGCGTGCTCTACCCCTTCATCCGCGACGAGATCCGCGAACACTTCTGAAGCATACCGCCGGAACGCATTTTAAATGACACTCGAGTCCATTTCTAACGTCTTTTATTGACTAGGCTCCTTCTATATGTATGCTGTACGCGCGTGTTTAGTGGGGAAACGACTCTTGATGACGATACTGCGCCTTCTGCGCGTTCACCAGTGGGTTAAGAACCTTCTCGTTTTCTTCCCGCTCTTTTTCGCCCTTAAGTTCACCGACCTTACCCTTCTTGCAAGGTCTTGTGCAGCCTTTCTTTTCTTCTCGTTGACCGCAAGCGCCATTTACATCATCAATGATCTACGCGATGTCGCCGAGGATCGTCTTCATCCCGACAAACGACATCGTCCCATCGCGAGCGGTGCGATTTCGCACATCTCTGCCCTCTTCATCGCCGCGACCCTCTTCATTGTCGGTCTGGGCGGCGCCTCCTTCTACAACAAACAGCTTTTTTTAATACTAGCTGCCTACTGCGTGATGAATGTCCTCTACTCGATGGTGTTCAAACGGATACCGCTCCTCGACATCTTCGTCATCGCGACCGGTTTTCTGCTACGACTGCTCGCTGGCACCGACCACGCCGGCATCACGAGCGTCCTGCCGTCGCAGTGGATCATCTTGATGACCTTCCTGCTCGCTCTCTTCCTCGCCTTCGCCAAACGGCGCGACGATGTACTGTTGGCCGGTGAGGGCAAAAAGACGCGCTCCGCTATTCACGGCTACAACCTCGAATTCATCAACAGCGCGCTGGCGGTCATGATGGCGGTCCTCATCCTCGCCTATATCCTCTATACTATAGACCCGGCGACCGCTCGGCATTTCGGGTCCGACAAGATATACCTGACGGTGATCTTCGTCATACTGGGACTGTTCCGCTACCTCCAACTGACGCTCGTCTATCAGAAGAGCAGTCAGCCGACCGATCTGTTGCTGCGCGACCGGTTCCTCCAGCTCACGATACTGTGCTGGATCGCCCTGTTCGTGATACTTGTGTATTAAAGGAGAATATCATGAAGGTCCTTATCACCGGCGGCGCCGGCTTCTTCGGCCTCCATATGACCCGCAAATGCGTTGCCGAAGGCGATGCGGTGACCCTGCTGGATATCGCCGAATACCACGCCGATGAATACGATCCGAAGGTGACGCTCGTCCGCGGCGATGTGCGCGACACCGCGAAGATGAGCGAACTCATCGCGGCGACCGATGTGGTCATCCACGCGGCGGCGGCGCTTCCGCTCGAATCGCGCAAAGAGATATTCTCCACCAATGTCGACGGAACGCGTAATGTCCTCGACCTCGCACTCAAGCACCACACCAAGCGGTTCGTCTTCATCAGTTCGACCGCCGTCTACGGCGTTCCCGACCACCATCCGCTCTTCGAGACCGATGAGCGCATCGGCGTGGGTCCCTACGGCGAATCGAAGATAGCGGCCGAGGTGCACTGCGAAGAGGTGCGCGCCAAGGGGCTCTATGTCTCGATAGTCCGCCCCAAGACCTTCATCGGCACTCACCGGCTCGGCGTCTTCCAGATACTCTACAACTGGATAGAGGAAGGCCACAAGATACCGCTCATCGGCAACGGGAAGAACCGCTATCAGCTGCTTGAAGTGGACGATCTGTGCGACGCCGTCTTCAAGGCGTACCGTCACCCCGGACCCGAGGCGAACGATGTGTTCAATGTCGGTTGCGCCGAGTTCCGCACCATCAACGAGGATGTCGGGGCGCTCTGCCAGTACGCGAAAAGCGGCGCGCGGGTCATGCATACCCCCGTTTGGATGGTGATACCGGCGCTCCAACTGTTCGAGGCGCTCCACCTCTCGCCGCTCTACAAATGGGTCTACGGCACGGCGCACAAGGACAGTTTCGTATCCATCGAGAAGGCGCAGAAGGTTCTCGGCTGGCAGCCCCGCTACAGCGAGTCGGAGGCGCTCATCCGCTCCTATCAGTGGTACCTCGACAACAAGGCGACCATCGCACAGGGAACCGGCACCGGCCACCGCGTGGCGTGGGCACAGGGCATTCTCGCCCTTTTCAAGAGGTTTTTGTGAACATATATATCCATTCAAACATACGGTGGATTCTCTCATGACATCTACTGCTCTTCTGCCCACTCTGCACATCGGCAACTTACAGATATCTCCTCCGATCATACAGGGAGCGATGGGGGTTCGTGTTTCGCGCGGCGGGCTGGCGGCCGCCGTCGCCAACGAAGGGTGCGCCGGGATGATCGCCAGCGTCGGACTGGGTGACTATGAACACTCATCGGCCAACACTTTCGTCGCGGTCAACAACGATGCCCTGCGGGCCGAGATACGAAAAGCACGGGCCCTTGCGCCGACCGGTGTCATCGGCGTCAATGTGATGGTGGTCCTTTCCAACTTCGCCGAACTGGTCACCGTCTGCGTCGAGGAGAATGTCGACCTCATCGTCTGCGGCTCGGGACTGCCGCTCGATCTGCCCAAATATCTGAACGGGAAGGATATCAAACTGGTCCCGATCGTGTCGTCGGTGCGCGCGCTTTCCCTCATCTGTCGCAAATGGAAACAGAACTACGACCGGCTCCCCGACGCCGTCATCGTGGAGGGTCCGGAGGCGGGCGGTCATCTCGGCTACTCCTTCGACGACCTGACCCGTAACGAAGCGCCCACGCTGGAACAGCTGGTCACCGAACTGGTGGCCTTCACCAAGACGCTCGACCGGCCGCTCCCGGTCATCGCGGCGGGCGGCATCTTCGATGGAAAAGATATCGCGAAGTTCCTTAAACTCGGGGCATCCGGCGTCCAGATGGCGACCCGGTTCGTCTGCACCGACGAATGCGATGTCGATCAGCGGTTCAAGCAGGCATATATCGACGCGAAAGAGGAGGACACGGTCATCATCAACAGCCCGGTGGGGCTACCCGGCCGCGTCATCAAAAGCACCTTCGTCACACGGGTCCAGAAGGGCGACACGGTACCCTTCCTCTGCCGTCATCACTGTCTGCGGACCTGCGATCCGAACACCGTTCCCTACTGCATCGCCAAGGTACTGGGCGACGCCTCGCGCGGCGAGTTCGAGGATGCCTTCGTTTTCGCCGGCTCCAACGCCTACCGGTGCACCGAGATCGTCCCGGTGAAAAAACTGGTCGGACAGCTCTCCGCCGAACTGCTCGCCAATATATGAAGGTACCGTCATGAAGATCGCAATGATCTCTTCCGAGTGTGTCCCGTTCGCCAAAACGGGCGGACTGGCCGATGTGGTGGGCGCGCTTCCCAAGGCGCTCTCAAAACTCGGCCATGAGGTCGTGATCATCCTGCCGCTCTATGGATCGGTCGACATCGCGAAGCACGGCATCAAGCCCTTCATGGCGCAACTCGGCGTCTGGATGGGCAATACGTTAGAGTGGTGCGCGGTCCACAAGGCGCACAGTGACGGCGGCATCACCGTCTATTTCATCGAGTATAACAAGTATTTCCAACGCGACGGACTCTATCACGACGCGTGGTTCAACGACTATCCCGACAACCCAAAACGCTTCGCCTTCTTCAGCCGCGCCGCGTTGCAATTGCTCCGCGACATGTACTGGATGCCCGACATCATCCACGCTCACGACTGGCAGGCGGCTTCAACGATGGCCTATCTCAAGGTCTGGCACTGGAACGATCCGCTGCTCGCCAAGGCGGCCGGAGTACTGACGATACACAACATCGCCTATCAGGGGATCTACGGCTCGGAGCATCTCGACTATACCGGACTCAAACTGGAGAACTTCAAGCCCGACATATTCGAGGACCACGGTCGACTGAACTATCTCAAAGGCGGTATCTACTTCGCCGAGATGGTCAACACCGTGAGCCCGACCTACGCCAAAGAGACCCGTTCCGGCCCGCTGTCGTGCGGCATGGCGCCGTTCCTCAATAACAAGGGAGACCGCTACACCGGCATCTTGAACGGTGTTGATTATGCCCTCTGGTCGCCCGAGAACGACAAACATCTCCCGGCCCGCTATTCGGCCCGCGATATGAAAGGCAAGGCGGCGGCAAAGAAACTACTACAGGAAACACTCGGCCTCACGGTCGATCCGAAACTGCCGATCATCGGGGTGGTCAGCCGTTTCGTCGCGCAGAAAGGGCTCGACGTGGTCGCGCAAGTACTCGATCACATCCTCAAGGACATGGTGGTGCAGTTCGCCGTCCTCGGTTCGGGCGACAAGCTTCTCGAGACCTACTACGGCGCCCTCCCGGCGCGCTATCCCGGCCGGGTCGGCTCTTATATCGGTTACAGCGACGAACTGTCGCACCTCATCGAGGCAGGTAGCGATTTTTTCCTGATGCCCTCCCAGTACGAGCCGTGCGGTCTCAACCAAATATACTCTCTCAAATACGCCACCCTCCCCATCGTCCGGGCGACCGGCGGACTGGAGGATACGGTCGAACAGTACGACGAGAAAGCGGGGACCGGCACCGGTTTCAAGTTCAACGTCCTCTCGCAGACCGCCGTCTACGACACCGTCGGCTGGGCCGTTTCCACTTGGTACGACCGCCCCGTCCACATCGACGCGATGCGGCGCTCGGCCATGGCCAAGGACTTCAGCTGGGAAGAGAGCGCCAAGGCCTATGTCGCCCTCTACGAACGGGCGATCACGCTCAAACGGGTCTGAATTTTGTAGGGGCGCAATTCATTGCGCCCAATTCCCGTGACCACCTCCTTCCCTCTCCCCCTTTTCTTGACATTACTTAGTCGCTTGATACGATTGGGTGTTTTACTTCTTAACTTGAGCGGGAAGTAGACTGGTGGTAGATAGGATCGAGCGATGTCCGGCTAAAATCTTAAGGAGGTTGATTTCATGAAAACAACATTCAAAGTTATCATTGTTTCTATGGCGATTGCTTCCTGCGCGACGATTGATTTAAGGAAGAATCTTCGGGAAAGGACGGTGAATTACGATGTGAAGGAGGATGTGGTTATTGACAACGACACTAAGCTTGTATGGCAAAGAGGTCATGGGGGACAACAAAAGCATGCCTCTGCAGTAAAATATTGTCAGGATCTTACTCTCGGCGGGTATGATGATTGGCGTCTCCCCAGCATATCCGAACTCAAAACGCTTATTGTAGGTTGCCAGACCAATACAGATGCTTGCAGGGTAAGTGATTCGTGCTTATCATATGATGACAGTTGCTATTATACCCTCGGGGCTAGGATACCTGTGGATCCTGACTGCGTTTGTCCAAAGGGTATGGGGTCCGGTGAAGACAAATTTTACTGGCAGAAAGATGTATGGAAGGGAAGAGGTATCCAGTTTTGGTCTTCTTCCTTTATCTCCGGGGTTTTTTGGGGTGAGAATATTTGGACAGTATCCTTTGATTCTGCCGGCATAAGCTTTGCGCATAAGGACAATGCTAACATAGTGCGTTGCGTCAGAGGGCCACTATAAACACATTACGACTTATCGCAAGAAGGCCCTCTCGGAAGTACGAACTTCCGGATTATCCAACACCGATCAGGGAAGTCTGATTTGCACGCTTGACAACAGCCCCTTTTAATGATATCCACCATCGTGTCCGCAGACGGGGAAATCCGGTGTGAATCCGGTGCTGTCCCGCAGCTGTAAGCGCGACGGACGCCGCAATATACCACTGCCGTAACGGCGGGAAGGGGCGGCGTTCCGGTTGACCGCAAGCCAGAATATCCGAAAGCGGAATCGTGAACAGTGCGACCCCGCGGAGGGAAGATGCCTGTGCGTACCCTGCTTCTCTTATTCCTCATTATCTTCTTTTGTGCCCTTCATGCTGCCGAAGAGCCGTATCGCACCGTCGTGAGCGAAAAACGGGAGGGCGAGGATACCGCCCGCGCCGACACCGTCATCACCGCAAAGCAGATAGAGAAGAAACAGAAAGATACCATCGCCGAACTCCTGCGCGAGACGCCCGGCATCCATGTCGCGACCTCCGGCGGAGCGGGCGGCTTGACGACGCTCTTCATCCGCGGTGGTAAGGGAGGACACGCGCTGGTCCTTCTCGACGGGGTGCGGCTCAACGACCCGCTCTCGGTGGACAACGCCGCCGACCTTTCCGACATCACGACCAACGGCATCGAGCGTATTGAGATACTGCGCGGCCCGCAGGCGGTCCTCTACGGCCCCGACGCGATGAGCGGCGTGGTCCTCATCACTTCGCAGCGGGGCGGCGGTCCGACCCGTCTATCGCTCTCCGCCGAAAGCGGCATGGTCGATCTCGCCCCCGGCGACATCGCGGTGAACCATCTGCGGCTGTCGGCGGGACTGCGCGGCGGCACGGCGCACGGCGACTACGCGCTGAACGCCTCCTATATCGACACCGGCGGCTACTCGGCTGCATCCGAACGTGACGGCGCCACCGAGGAGGACCGGGCGCGGACGCTCACCCTCGCCGGACGCTTCGGCGTCGCGGCGGGCGACCGGTGGCGGCTCACCTCCGCGATCCGCTACATCGGCGCCGATGCCGACATCGACGACGGCCCGGGGCGCTGGCGCGACGACCCCGACCGTACCTTCTCCTCCGACCGCCTGCTGGGGCGGATCGCGGCCGAGGGATCGCTCTTCGACGGCCGCTGGGACCAGACCTTCGAGCTGTCGCTTGCCCGCCGTTCCTGCGACGACCGCGACCGGCCGAACGGCCCGCAGGACGAATGGGGATTTTCACGCATCTTTTTTATCGGCGACACCATCGAGGCGGCGTGGCGTAACGACATCACCGCCATCCCCTACAACCGCCTCCGGACCGGCGCCGTATTCACCGCCGGACAGGGGGCCGCCGACCAGAAAAGCGACCATACGCGCCCCGTCACCGGCCTTACTATCGACCGGAAGAGTTCGCTCGACCTCGGCATCTATCTGCAGGACACCGTGACGCCGCTTGACGGCCTGACGCTGACGGCGGGCGGCCGGTTCGACCTGTTCCTCTACCGTCTCCATCACACGACCCTCGACACGACCGGCGCGCCGGTACTGCTCGAAAGCGAATATCTGAAAAGCCTGCCGCGCGGCACCTACAGCGTGGAGGCGGCCTACCTCATCGCCCCGAGCGACACGACTCTGCGGGCGAGCGCCGGGAGCGCCTTCAAGCCGCCGACCCTCTTCCAGCTCTACAGCAAGTACGGATCGGAATTCCTCCGGCCCGAAGAGACCTTCGCGGTCGACGGGGGTATCGAACAGCGGCTGTGGGACCGGCAACTGCTCCTTGAGGTGAACGGCTTTTATCAGGAAACGCAGAACGCGATAGAGTTCTCCTACGGCTGTGACGGGATGCTCTGCGGCCGCTATCAGAACCTCGGCTGGCTCACGGCATGGGGCATCGAGACGGCGCTCTCGGCGCGCCCCCACCGGACGCTCACGATCACCGCCAACTACACCTACACCGCCACCGACGCCTTCGCCGTGGTCACCTACGATGGCCGCGACTGGCGCGACACCCGGCCGGTCCTGCGGCGCCCCGCCCACCTCGCCAACTTCTGGATAGACTGGAACCCCGATCCGATCTTCAACGCGAACCTCGGGGTGACGGTCATCGGCCCGCGCCGCGATATCGAATACCGCTACCCGTACGAGCCGATCACCGTGACGCTCCCGACCGCCGTCATCGGGTCGCTCGCCGTGTCGGTGCGCGCCGCGCCGACGGTCCGCATCTTCGGCCGCATCGAGAACCTCTTCGACGACCGGTACGAACTGGTGAAAGGGTACGGCACTGCCGGGGTATCGCTCTATCTCGGCCTTGCGCTCGACATCGGAGGGGGCGGCGTATGAAACGGCTACTCTTCCTCATGGCCTTTCTGCCGATCGCCTGCGCGCCGGACCTCGCAGAACTGCCCACTGATATCGACATGACCGCCGCGACCGACTACACCGCTTTGACCGACAGCACGGTTCCCGACGACGATACCGTCTGCCCCGCCGGAACGCATGCCTATCTCGGTTCCTGCGTTGTCGCCGATCTGGTCGTCGCGACGACCGGCGGCTACGACGCTCCCCGTTCCGGCCACATCCTCATCGCGCCGGGTGAACGGCTGAACGATCTGCGCGAACTCACCTTCCCGACGCCGCTGGGCGGCCCCGAAGGGACCGACCTGACGCTGGCAACCGCACCCGACCGCCTCATGGTCGTCGGCCGCGACGGCGCCGATACCGTCTGGGTCTACGAGCCGCGCGGCGGCGACCCGCGCTTCACCACCATCGCCTCGCCGGTCGACCGCTACGTCAATTTCTACGACGCGCTCTGGGACGGGGCGCGCTACATCGTTTCGGCCAACCAGTACGACCGCCTGCTCCTGTTCGACCGCTCCGGGACGCCGGTGGAAGAGCTGCCGCTCGCCGCCTTCGCCCCCGACGGCACCGACCCGGCACCTGCGGCGCTTCTGCGGACGAACGGCCGGATGCTGACGGCTCTCCAACTGCTCGGCCCCGACTGGCTTTCGCGCGGCGGACGGCTTGCCCGTCATAGCACCGAGGGGACACCGCTCGACCCGATCGATCTGCCGCTTGCCGACCCCACCTCGAAACTGGCGGTCAACCCCCTTCTTTCGCCCGACCAGCTTTTCGTCTCCTGCTCCGGCTCCTATCAGGCACGCGACGGCGGCATTGTCCGGGTCGACCTCTTCACCGGCAAAACGGCCGTCATCCTGCACGAAACGACCGAAGAGCATTCGCCGCTCGATGTGAAGATGGGCGACCTCGCGGTACTCGCCGACGGCCGCATCTACTTCACCGCGATGGACGGTGACTGGCAGGGACATTTGCAGGTGCTCGAGCGTGACGGTGCGGTGCGGAGGATCATGAGCAACATCAATGCGTTCGCGGCGATACCAATAGATCAGAGCCCCTTCACCGGACGAGTCTATTTTTTCGATCAGATCTTCGTGGATGGCTCTCCGCGCAGTCGACTCAACGCACTCGACATCGCGACCGAAGAGATAACGACACTGCCCTTCGACGGCGCCCCTGCGGCGCTTCGTCTCTGGATACACGAACCATCAACCGTTCTATAGGAGGAACCTGATGAAGAAACTGCTCAGCATTCTGTTAACGACACTCTTTCTGTGCGCCTGTGGCGACGAGGAAAAGAAAAGTGACCCGCTCGAGATCATCGGTACCTACGGCGACGATTTCGGCGGCACTCATGTCATAACCGCGACGAAATGGGATATGGCGGCAATGGGCACGTTCACCATCTCGAAGTTCGACAATGCCGACGACTTTGTCATCGCGCAGAACGACGCAACGAACACCTACAACCCCGGCAAATGGAGCCGAATGGACTGGGTGTGGAGCGGCAACGACCTCTACTTCTGCCAGATCGCCTATGACAAGAACTCGGCGACAGAGGCCGAAGCAACGACCGGCACCGACCCGGAGGATATCACCACGGGATGTAACGGAAATCCGTGGACCAAACTGACCCCCACGACCTTCGCGGGAGCGGCCGGCACCACCGGCTCTCCCGCCGTCGCAAAGGATGACCCGGACATTACTGCATGGGCCACCGGCGTGGCGGCGGTCGAGTGGGGTGACAACCTGACCGAAGCGTGGAAGGATACGGACAAGGCGCTCGGCCCGGCCGAAGGGAACGCCACCGCAGTAGTGTCACTTGGCGACGGCGGCAGTATCACCCTCACCTTTGATGAGCCGATCACCGACGGCGACGGCCCCGATATCGTCGTGTTCGAGAACTCTTTTTCGGACGACTTTCTTGAGCTCGCCTTTGTTGAGGTGTCGAGCGACGGCGTTACCTTCGTCCGGTTCGACAGTACCTATCTGGGCACCGGACCGGTATCCGAATACGGCACGCTCGACCCAACGCTCATCGACGGCCTTGCCGGGAAGTATCGCGCCGGATGGGGCGTCCCGTTCGACCTTGCGACGCTTGCCGGGAAGGATGCAACGGTCGACCTGTCGGCGATCACCCATATCCGTATCGTCGATGTCAAAGGCGACGGCTCAATGACCGATAGCGGCGGCCGCCCGATCTACGACCCCTACCCGACCCATGAAAGCGCCGGATTCGACCTCGACGCGGTGGGGATAATTAAATAAAAAAAGCCCCCGGAAGACCGGGGGCTTGAAAATGAGGAATCGGTATCTACCGCGCGATTACTCGGCGGGAGCCTCAGCCGGAGCTTCGGCGGGCGCTTCGGCGGGGGCCGCTTCTTCAGCGGGGGCCGCTTCAGGAGCCGGAGCCGCTTCAGCAGGGGCCGCCGACTGCTCAGGGGCGCCGCTGGTGCGGTCGACATCGCCATGAACCTGCGGATTCAGAATGGTCTGGATCTCCTGCTCATCGATACACGCAAGGGTGTTGTCGTCGCGCAGGTTGCAACGCTTGATCTTGGACAGATCATTGTGGAACCAGTTGAATACGAAGAAATAGGTCTCTTCCCACTCGAAATAGGCAGTGTAGAAAGTATTGTTGACCTTGTGCTTCGCGGTGACGACCCGTTTCTCGACCGTGCAGGCGCCAAGAACAAGGGCGATGACCGCGCAGAGAATAAGTATCTTTTTCATAGTTCTACCTCCCCTTACCGGCCATACACGAAGTTGTTGTAAAGCGTACCCTGCATGACATGTTCAAGGATGACGGTGTCCATACACTGGGTCAGATTCCCCTGTTCATCGACGTTGCAGACGCGCATGCTGTAGTTGAAGAACTCAGCATTGTCATCTTTGCCCATGAGGGCGGAACCGACATCACCCGCCTGAACGACCGGGGTGTAGATCTCTTTCACGGTCTTGTCGGTGCCGTGGAAGGTGTTCGAAACAAGCCTGTTCGGCGTCTTGCAGCCGACCACGAGGAACGCCGCCATAATGGCGAGAACGATGTATTTTTTCATTTTTTTCTCCATTTACCTTACTTGCCCCAACCGAAACCGATACAATCGAGATCGGTCTCGCCATCGCACTCGACCTTACAGTCAAGAGCGTCGCCTTGATCGGTGCAGGTCCAGAAACGGTAATGCTGGCCAATGACGTAGCCGGGAGTGAAAGCCCAATAGTTGTCGAGCGACTCGACCATGGTCAGCGGACGACCGGGATGATCGTTGACGGCAACGACATTACGCTTGAGGCAGCCCGTGGTCATCAGGAGCGCCGCAAAAGCGATCAGGATAATGATCTTTTTCATTGCGTCCCTCCCTTACTCGTAGTTGAAGTTCATGGTCATGGTGCGGCACTGCGACAGCCCGCCATCCTCGGCCATGTTGCACTTCACGACGCCCCAAATGGGGGTCCCGAAGGTCTGATCCTGATAGGTCACCGCTTTGAAGGTCTTGTCGCTGTCGCGGTGGGTCATGTGGGTGATGAATTTCGGGTGCGAGCAAGCGCCACACAGCGCCGCGGCAAGCACGCCGATCGCCAAAAGTTTCTTCATGGAGCATCCTCCTCTCAAGGTTTCCCGTTAACTCCTAGTGGAAAGAAATGAGTCGCAGGGACGCTATCAGAACGGCTCCGCAAAGTCAATTTTTTTCCGGCGTTCCGTTTCCCCTTTGGAAACTTGATTTTATCGGCTTCGGCGGTAGTATTCCGCCGGACTTTGACGGGGAGATACCCGATGAGCGAATGGACCCTGACGCGGGCGGCGGAACTGCTCGCCGAACACCTATCGAACCAGAATCTCATCAAACACTGCTGGGCGGTCGAGGCGGGTATGCGCGCCATGGCCGGACGGCTGGCGGGCGACGCGGAGCGCTGGGCGCTGGCGGGCCTGCTCCACGACCTCGACTACGACCGGACCAAGGACGATTTCCCGTGCCACGGAAAGGTGTCGGGCGATATATTGCGCGGACTCGGCTTCACCGATGAGGAGATCCTGCACGCCATCCTCGAACATTCGGGCAACGTACCGGTCGAAAGCGCCATGGGCCGCGCCCTGTATGCGGTCGATCCGGCGACCGGCTTCATCGTCGCCTGCGCCCTGATGCATCCGTCCAAAAAAGTGGCGGAGGTCCCTATCGAATTCATGATGAAACGTTTCACCGAAAAACGGTTCGCGCAGGGTGCCAACCGCGACCAGATGAAGGCGGCCGAGGGGTGGTTCGGCATCGGGGTCGAAGAACTGCTGACCCTTACCCGCGACGGGATGGCGCAACGGAGCGCCGAAATAGGACTTTAGGAACGGAGTGACGGCATGAGGATCCTGCTTTTCATCCTCTGTATCGCGGCGGCGGCGCTCCTGCGGGCCGATCCGCTTCTGGTGAAGGGGGCCGACGGCACCTATCTCCCGATTCTCGCCGAGAGCTGGAACACCAAAAGCGGCGGGGTACTCATCAAGCTAAAGAAAGGACTCGACGCGGCGGCGCTCAAAGATAAGCTGGCAGAAAAATTACCCGATCAGACGGTCGAACTTCGTTCGGGCAATATCTATTTCGCCTCCGTGGAACTCGACGCCCTCCTTCATGCGGTGGCGGGAGTGGACACCGGCGTCACGCTGAAGTTCGATCCGATAGCCCTTTTGCGCGAAAAGAAGGAAAGTGCCGACAGCATCACCGCCACGCCCGGCCAGAAAGAGATCGTCGGCGCCGACGAGTTCGCCGAGGCGGAACTCCATTCGATATCCTTCTCGGGGGTCGACGGGCTGGCGAAGCTTGAGGTGACGGTCCGCGTGGGACCGGTCGCCGGTGAGTTCGCGAAACTCAAAGGGCCCATCAAGGCGAAAACATTCTTCAAGATGAAGAAAACCGTAGCCGATATCGACGATGAGGACAATCAGCGCAAGGCCGATCTGCTCGTCGCCCGCCCGAAATCGCTCATCTATCTGCGGATAGAGAAGAAGGAAGAGGACGGCACCTATCTCATCACCGAAGCACACCTCAAGAAATACTGACCGTGAGAACGCGCACCCTCTACTTTGAATCGCTCGGCTGCCCCAAGAACCGCGTCGATACCGAGGTGATGCTCGCGGCGCTTCTGGGCGACGGCTGGCGGATGGTGGACGATCCGGCGGCGGCCGACCTCATCGTCCTCAACACCTGCGCCTTCATCGAGGATGCCCGCAAAGAGTCGCTCGACCGGGTGTTCGACCTCCATGCCCACCGCCGAAAAGACTCGCGGCTGGTGCTCGCCGGCTGTCTGCCGCAGCTCTATCCCGACATCGCCGCGAAGATACCGGAGGCCGATCTGGTCATCGGCATCGAGGATATCCCGCATATCGCGGCGCTCGTCGGTGACGGCGACCCGTCGCCGCAGATAACCACCGACCCGCACTTCATCGCGACCGCCCGCCACGACCGGGCGCTCACCCTGTCGCCCTATACCTCTTATATAAAGATAGCCGACGGCTGCGACAACCGCTGTTCCTACTGCGCCATCCCGCTCATCCGGGGCGCATACCGCGAACGGCCGCCGCGCGACATCCTCGACGAGGCGCAGCGCCTTATCGACACCGGCGTCAAAGAACTCACCCTCATCGCGCAGGACACCACCGCCTACGGCCGCGACCATGACACGACGCTTGCCAAGTTACTGGTAAAACTGGCGAAACTGCCGGGCGAATTCCGCATCCGCGTGATGTACCTCTACCCCTCCGGCATCGATGAGGCGCTCCTCGACGCCTTCGATAACCCGAAGATCATCCCCTACTTCGAGATACCGCTCCAGCATGCCGACGACACGGTGCTGAAGGCGATGCGCCGCCGCTACCGCCGTCGCGACATCGACCGGGCGCTTAACCGCATCATTCAGCGCTTCGGCGACCGCGCCGTCATCCGCACCACCTTCATCGCGGGATTCCCCGGCGAGACCGCCGCCCAGTTCGAGGAGATGCGCCGCTTCATCGCAGGCGCTCCGCTCGACTACATCGGCGCGTTCGGCTACTCGAAGGAGGAGAACACCCCGGCGGGCAAGCTTCGGTCGCACCGGCGCGACACCATCGCCAAACGGCTCGCCCTGCTTCAGGAGACGGCGCAGGCGACGATGGAGCAGCGGCTTGCGCGACTTGTCGGCACGACCACGACGGTGCTGTATGAGGAATTCGACCCGGAGAGCGCCCTTGCGACGGGGCGCGGAAAGCATCAAGCGCCCGAGATAGACGGCATCACGATACTCACGAACCTTGAAAAAGAGCGGCCCGGCGACCTGCTGACGGTCCGCCTCACCGGCCGCGACGGCATCGACTTCACCGCCGAAGTGGTGCGCTGACCGCACGAGTTTTTTCACCCATAGGCAAAATTACTCGCGAGTTTTTTTGACTTCAGGCAAAATTACTCGTGGCGGCTAATCGATGAATTGCGCCAGTTTTTGCCAAGATTTTAGCTTGCTTTTGTAGGAGATCATCGCGCAGGCGGGGCTCGTCGAGGGAAATTCCAGTATCGTGAGGCGCGCTTTGACCGCGTCGGGGAGCGTCGGCAGGATGTGGCGGCGGAACGCCTGCCGCGCCTTGCCGCCGTTGAGTGCCACCGCCCGTATCGTCGGGTGTTTTTTCAGCAGGGCGCCGATGGCGTTGGGGATCTCGCTCTCGCGGCGGATGTCGCCGTCGCCCGAGCCGCGCCGTTCGCAGTGTTTGAGGACATCCCACAGCGCGATGCCGCTCCGTTTCAGCGCGGCAATCCGCTCTTCATACGGCAGTTCGGGGGCCGCGCCGCACAGTTCGCCCATGATGCGCCAGAAACTATTCTGCGGGTGGCCGTAATACTCGCCCATCGTCAGCGACCGTTCGCCCGGCATCGAACCGAGTATCAGGATGGTCGGCCGCGTGCCGACGACCGCCGGAAAGCCGGTGAGTTTCTGCTTAGACATCTATCAATTTCTTGAAAGTTTTAGAAGAACTTTTGCTCTCCAACACTTCCATATCGGCATCCACTAAACTAAAATCCGCACTGATACTGCCGCGTTTTATGTAGGTAAGACGGATTGTCGCAATCCCGGAATTTCCTGTGACTTTCAATTTGAAATTTTGCGCCCCGCTTTCCAAGTACTCGTAGTCTCCACCAATTTTCTTGATCGTATAACCTTCCATCGTGTGAAAGATCGGCTCGATGTCGATAACATCGCCGACGGCGTCTCTCACCGCCCGGTCGTTTTTTATGAATTCAATGGCTTTGGGATAGCAATAGGCCCGCTTCTCAAGCCACGGGAATAGTTTCGTACGGTAGAAAAGTATCCCCAAGAGCACCACCCCGATAGCGGCCACTGTCAAAACGGTCAACCAAAAGAAATTCATAACCGTCATGTCAGTGCATCTCCCAGTAGTCCCTAACACTTTTTGCTTTACGAATATATCCGAAAATAACCTTCTTTGCAACAGTGTTCTCTACTTTTGTTTTTCCTTGCCTCTCCTTTCCTTACTAATATAATCGCCCCCGGTCGGTAGTCACTGATCTTCTTCAGATTTCTGCTATTTTCAAAAGGTCGGACGCTGTCCGGCTAATTTCTTTTCTTCCCCTCGATGCGCTTTATCTCGCGGTCGAAGTCGGAGATGTATTCGGCATCCTGCCGTTTACGGTACACCTCGAATTCCTGCTCGGCCTTGAGTTTCGCCTCCAACGCGCTCACCTTTCCCTTGTCCTCCAGAATGGGATATTTGGAAAGTTCGAGGAACGAATTGAGAAATGTCACCCAATCCGCCATCGTGGTGAGTATCTGCCGTTCGGCGCGGTTCTCCGCCAGATCGAGATAGGCCGACACGATGCGGTTGAGTTCCTTGATATGCGCCTCGCTGAGATAATTCTTGGCGACGGTTATGTCGGACTTCTGTATCTTGCCGTCGGGCGCGTGTTTCCATGTGGTCAGTCCCATGTACAACTTGGTCGCGTCGGCCGATGCGTAAATGAGTTCGGCGGCGGTCTGTCCGGTGATGGCCCAATGCAGTTTGTTCTGCACGGTCGCAAAGAATTCCTTGGTCATCGGCGCGTTCTTGTCATAGTCGGCCGAGAGGGCGTAGATATCGGTTATCTTCTGGTAGAAGCGTCGCTCGCTGGCCCGGATCTCCCGAATCCGTTCGAGCAGTTCGTCGAAGTAATCCTTGCCGAAAACCTGTCCGCCCTGCTTGAGTCGTTCGTCGTCGAGAACGAACCCTTTGATGATGAACTCTTTGAGCGTCTTGGTGGCCCAAATGCGGAACTGCGTCGCTTGATAACTGTTGACGCGATAGCCGACCGCGATGATGGCGTCGAGATTGTAGTATTTGGTCGCGTACACCTTCCCGTCCTCGGCAGTATGTTCCAAAATGGAACCAACTGCTTCCTCGGCGAGTTCTCCGGACTCAAAAATGTTTTTCAGATGCTTGGTCACCGCCGGACGCTGAACGCCGAACAGCTCGGCGAGCGCCTTCTGAGTCAGCCAGACCGTTTCGTCCTTGAAGAAGACATCGACCCTGACCGCGCCGTTGCTCGCCGTGTACAGAAGGAATTTGCCTTGTTCGTTCATGGTTCCTCCGCTCCCTGCTCGCCGTTCTATACTTCACCTTGCACGGCGAGGCAAGAAAAGCCATTGCTTGAATTCGGCGGGCAAATATGCTAGGGTGTGTCGTTCCGATGGACGGGGGAATACGATGAGATGTTTCTGGTGGACGGCGGCGGTCGCGATGTTCGCGGCGGTCGGGTGCGATGGTGGCGGCAAAGGCGAGATGTTTCCCGATCCGGCGTTCAAAGCCTGCGTGGATGATCTTGTGAACTATGCTATAGAAATCGGGAATATAGATGCCAACGACCCTAACAAATACGAAAAGATAGACACCCTAGATTGTTATGGTGGCGGCATCAAAAGTTTGAAAGGCATAGAGAATTTGTCGAACCTTGATTGGCTCGCCATCGTCGACAATCAAGTCGAATCGCTCGAACCGCTCCGCACGCTGACGAAACTGGAATTCCTGAAACTGGACAACAACCAAGTCAAAGACCTCGAACCGTTGTCAGGATTGACAGCTCTTAATGCATTGTACTTTCACTACAATTATGTTGAGGACATATCGCCATTATATGAAATGAAATCGTTGTCTACCGTGGGACCGGGAAACAACTGTATCCCTAAAGAGCAGTTTTACACCCTACAGAAGAAAAATCCTGCCATAGTGATGGAAATAAACCTAGAGAATTATGTGATCCCGGAGAAGTGCCAGTAACTTTCGGCGTCGTTTTTCCTTGCCTCTCCTTTCCTTACTAATATAATCGCCCCCGGTCGGTAGTGAATAACCGCTTTTTAGGGAGTATCTCATGGCCATCATGCTTGACGGAAGCCATCTTACCATCGAACAACTCGTCGCCATCGCCCGCCGGAACGAACCGGTCGAACTCTGCCCCAAGGCGCTCGAACGGATAAAACTCTGCCGCGCGATGGTCGAAGAGAAGATAGCGAAACGCGAGATCATGTACGGCGTCAACACCGGCATCGGCGAATTCTCCGAAGTGGTGCTCGCCGACGACCAGATAGAACAGTTCCAGCGGTGGCTGGTATACAACCACTCGGCCGGCATCGGCGACCCCGCCCCCATTGAGCATGTCCGCGCCGCGATGACCGCCCGCATCAATGTCCACGCCCACGGCAACTCCGGCTGCCGCCCCGAGATACCGCAGACCTTCGTCGCGATGCTGAACAAAGGCGTCACCCCCTTCGTCTGCAAAAAAGGGTCGGTCGGCGCCTGCGGCGACCTCGCCCCGATGAGCCAGATAGCGCTGACGCTCCTCGGTGAGGGCAAGGCCTACTACAAAGGCGAACTGCTCCCCGCTAAGATCGCCTTCGAAAAGGCGGGCATCCCGGTCCCCGGCCTCAAGGCGCGCGACGGGCTCGCCGCGATAAACGGATCGAATCTCCTTACCTCCATCAGCGCGCTCACCATCTACGACGCCGACCGCTGGCTCAAGCAGGCCGAGATCGCCGCGTCGATGTCGCTGGAGGCGCTCCTTGCCAACATGAAGCCCTACCATACGAAACTCCACGAACTGCGCGGCTTTGCGGGCGCCGTCCGCTCGGCCGCCGCGATACGGAAATGCGTCGAGGGAAGCGACCTCCTCACCGGCAAGGTGAAGACCAAGGTGCAGGACGCCTATTCGATGCGCTCCACCCCGCAGGTCATCGGCGCGGCGCACGACGCCATCCGCTGGGCCCGGTCGCAGGTCGAGACCGAACTGAACGGCGTGGGCGACAACCCCATCTTCATCCCCGAGGAGAAACTGACCCTCTCGGGGGCCAACTTCCAAGGGACGCCGGTGTCGCTGCCGATGGAAATGGTCGGGCAGGCGATCACGATGGTGAGCGTTCTTTCGGAGCGGCGCATGAACCGGCTCAATAACCCCGCCCTTTCGGTCGGTCTGCCGCCCTTCCTCACGAAGAACCCCGGTATGTTCTCGGGGCTGATGCTGTCGCAGTACACCGCCGACACCCTCATCGTCGAACAGCGCATCCTGTCGGGTCCCGCCTCGACGCAGTCGATCCCGGCGGCGGCCGATCAGGAGGATTTCGTCTCGATGGGGATGAATACCGCCCTCAAGAACCTCCAGATACTCGAGAACGGGTGCGGCGTCATCGGCATCGAATTCATGGCGGCGGCGCAGGCGCTCGACATCCGGGGCTTCGGCACCGGGAAAGGGGTCGCGGCGGCCAAGAAGAAGATCCGCGAACATGTCGCGTTCCTCGAAATAGACCGCCCGCTCTTCCCCGACCACACCGAAATGCAGAAACTTGTCGCCTCGGGGGCGATACTCGACGCGGTCGAAGCGGCGGTCGGGAGCCTCGGCTGAGCCGGAATAAAGAGTCCCGCATTCATGTTATTACCGGCGCGTTGAAGGATCTCTGATAAACGGCATGGAACTGGTACACCCGACATACTTGCTCGCGCTTCTGTTGTTGCCGCTTTTGTGGGTTCTCTTCCGTTCGCGGCGGCGGGACGGCGGCGGGATACTCCATTTCACCGATTTCGCCGGGATGCGGCGCGTCGCCGATTCGCGCTGGCGTATCTGCCGGTTCTTCGATGTGCTCGCCTTTATCCTCCTTGTCCTCGCTTTCGCGCGGCCGGTCAGCCTCGACCGGGTGATCACCCCGCCGGTCGAAGGGAAGGATATCGTCATCGCGCTCGATGTGTCGGGTTCGATGGAGGCACTCGACTTCCAGCCCAAGAACCGGATCGAAGCGGCCAAAGGGATCATCGAGCAGTTCGTCCGTGAACGGAAGAGCGACCGGCTGGGGCTGGTCTTTTTCGCCAAAGAGAGTTTTCTACAGGTGCCGCTCACGACCGACTACACGATGTTCGTGAACCTCCTCCAGCGGCTCACCACCGGCGTCATCGACGACGGCACCGCCATCGGCAACGGACTCGGGCTCGCCCTGTCGCGGCTGGAGGATTCAAAGGCCAAATCGCGGCTGGTGATACTGCTCACCGACGGCGACAACAACAGCGGCAATGTGAGTCCCGAAGCGACCGCCGAGATAGCGAAGAAACTGGGCATCAAGATCTATACCATCCTCATCGGCACCAATAAGCCGGTCCCCTTCCCGGCCGGAAAGGATCTCTTCGGCCGCGACGCCTATCAGACGGTGACGATGAAGGTCAATCCCGATCTGTTGAAGCGCATCGCCGACACGACCGGCGGCAGGGCCTACACCTCGATATCGACCGATGAACTGCGGCGTGCCTTCACCGAGATAGACAAACTGGAAAAAAGCCCCGTCCCGGCGCAGAAGTATAAATTGTACGACGAATTCGCCCCCTATTTCATCGCGGCCGCACTGCTGCTGATACTGCTTGCGCGGTTTTTCGCCCTCATCTTCCCGCTCTACCCGGAGGTGGAGCGATGAAGTTCGGCGCGCCGCTCTATTTCCTCCTCTTCTTCGTCTGGTTCCCGGCGCTTCTGGTCTACTTCACCGTCGCCCGGCGGCGGCGCGAACGGTTCGCGGCGCTTTTCAGCGCGGCGCGACAGAGCGAGGCGACCAACCTTTCGGAGCGGGCGCTGTGGCTGCGCCGGATATTCCTCGTGATGGCGCTCATCTTCCTCAATCTCGCCGCCGTCCGTCCGCAGATGGGCGAAGCGGAGGTGAACATGTCGAACGAGGGGATCGATGTCGCCGTCGTGTTCGACGTGAGCCTTTCGATGCTCGCCGAGGATGAGGAGGGACCGCGTTTTGAAAAGGGAAAACGGCTCCTCATAGACGCCATCACCGAACTGGGCGGCGACCGCGTCGCGGTGGTCCCCTTCGCCGGGTCGGCCTTCCTGCAACTCCCGCTGACGGCTGACTACAATACGGCGCTCGCGGTAGCGGCCGATCTGCGGCCCGGGATGATAGAGAAACAGGGAACGGCGCTCGGCGCGGCGGTGGAACTGGCGCTCGAAACGCTGAAAAGCGGCGCGGAGAATGCCGATAAACTGCTGGTCGTCGTTTCCGACGGTGAAGACCCGTCGCTCGATCTCGAGGCGACACGGCAGAAGATCGCCGACGCGAAGGTGAGCCTCGCGATACTGCCGCTCGGCACCGCCGAAGGGGCGCCGATATCGTTGGGCGACAACTATCTCAAGAATGAGCGTGGCGAAACGGTCGTCTCGAAACTCAATCAGCCCTTCTTCGACAAATGCCGTGAAAGCCTCGGCGCGATCGAGATACAGAAAGGGGAAACGCTCTCCTCCTTCATCAAGTCGTTCCGCAACCGGACCAAACTCGAGGAGAAGCGGGTCCAACTCTACCGCGAACAGTTCGCCCTGCCGCTCGGGCTCGGCATCCTTTTCTTCGCGCTCTTTCTCGTCGTACCGGTCGGCCGGAAGGAGGAGAAACAATGAACCGCAGTCTCATCTTCATGGCGGCGCTTCTCGCCTTCTCGTTCACTCCGTTCCAGAAGGAGGTTCCCGAGAATCGCGACGGCACCGCGAAATACGAAGAACAGAAATACGACGAAGCGGGCGCGGAGTTCCAGAAAGGGGCCGAACGGCGCGCCGATTCGCCCGAACTCTCCTACAACCTCGGCGCAGCGTTACTCAAAAAAGGGGACGCCGACGGCGCCCGGAAGGCCTGGGAGGGGGCGCTCGCCCAGAACCCGGCGCCCGAACTCAGGTCGCGCATCTACGACGGACTCGGGGCGCTCGCCGCCAATAAACAGCAGTATCAGGAGGCGGAGAATTTCTTTAAGCGGTCGCTCCAGAACAGTCCCGACCGCGACACCGCCGCCAATCTTGAGATAGTCAGGCGTCTGCTGAAACAGCAACAACAAGAAGAAAAGGACAAAAAAGACCAAAAGGACAAAAAGGACGAGAAACAAGAAGACCAGAAGCAAGACCAAAAACAAGAAGAGCAGAAGCAGGACCAGCAACAACAGCAAGAACAACAGCAACAGCAGGAACAACAGAAGCCGGAAGAGAAGAAAGAGGAACAGGCGCAGGCGGCGCAGGCCGAGAAAGATAAAGAGGAAAAAGATAAAAAGGACGAGAAACAGATGCTCGCCCCCTTCCGCCAGCGCAAAAATTTACAAATCACCCCCTTCATGCTAGAACGGGAAGGCGATCCGCAGGGAGGCCAGACCTGGTGAGAACCGGCTTATTTTTCATACTCTTATTCGTTGTTTGGGGTACCGCGTCGGCCACCTCCGCCCAGTTGGAGATCGACCGGCAAAGCCTGTCGGTCGGCGACGAACTGACCCTCACCCTCACCATCGTGGACGATGCCAAAGAGGATATTACGGAGGTGAAGGAGCCCGACTTTTCGGGATTCGACCTTGAGAACCGCGGCGAATCGAGCTCCAGTTCGATCAGCATCGTCAACGGATCGATGAGCTCCCGCAAGGAGCGGATCGTCACCTATATCCTCCGCCCGCAGCGCGGCGGACAGTTCACCATCGGCCCGGCGGTGCTCGTGCTGGAAAAGGGCAAAGAGATCCGGTCGAATCAGGTGCGTGTCACCGTTACCGGCTCCAGCGCCCCGCAGAATCCGGCCACGCCGGGAACGCCGGGGACGACGCCCGATACCGGCGCCGGCACGGCGGCCGTCGGCAGCGCCCTGTTCGCCCCGCTTTCGGCGTGGGAGAAACAGACCGGCCGCTTTTTCGTCCGCGTGGTGGTGGCGCCCGAAGAACCGCATTACCGCGGCGAACCGCTGATCGTCAGCTACTATCTCTTCACCCAGAAGAATCTCATATCTGACCTTTCGTTCTACCGCCTTCCCGCCTTTGAGAACGGCTGGAGCGAGGAGATAGAGGCGCCGCGCAAACTTTCCTTCGGCCGTACCAATATCGACGGAACGGTCTACGATCACGCGCTCCTCAAACGCTATATCCTCATCCCCGATGCGAAGGCCGACCGGGTGGGAGCGACCCAGATGATACTCGATGTGATGACCGGCGGATTCTTCGATGCACGCAAGCGGTCGCTTTCCTCCATCGCCCTATCGCTCGACCTCGCGCCGCTCCCCGACGCCGATAAACATCCCGGCGGCATCGTGGGCGATCTCGACGTGACGCAAAGCCATACCATCCTCTCGCTCGACAAACAGAAGCCGCTCGACACCCTCACCTACACCATCACCGGGTGCGGCAACCTCCCGCAGCTCGACCTTCCCCTCACCGGGAACGGCGGACTCAAGATATTCGCTCCCGATATCAAGGTCGATACCCGCTGGGACGGCACGCGGTTGTGCGGCACCAAGACCTTCAAGTTCATGATCAAAGGGCTGCGCGCCGGAGCATACGAACTGCCGGCGGTAACGATCGATACCTACGACCGTCAGAAGGGCTGGCGGACGCTCGCCACCCGCCCCGTGGCCGTCACGGTGGGAGAACTCGCCCCCGATCCGACGGCGGCCGAAGAATCGAAACGGACGGTCAGCTATGAACTGCTCCGCGAACTGCCGTCCGGCATGGCGGTGTACGATCTGACGCCGCTGACCGAACGGCCGCTGTTCCGCATCGCCCTCGCCCTGCCGCTGCTGCTGCTCCTGATCGGCTCGTTCTGGTGGCTCATCATCGGATTCCTGCGGAGCCGGCGCGAGAAGAAGATCTTCATCCTGCGCGAATGGGAACGGCGGCTCGAAGCGGCGCCCGACGCAACCACACTGCTCAACACCTACTACGACGCGGTAGCGGCGGTAACCGGCATCGCGCTCAAAGGGGAACGGGTGCGCGAAATGGAGAAACGGGCCGCCGAAGGACTGCGGCCGCTCATGGAACTGGCCCGCGACCTGCAAAACGCTCTTTATTCAGGGACCGGGAACGCAGATCTCGCGGCGCTGAAGGGGCGGGCGGTGACACTTCTGCGGACCACACGGAGGCGCCCATGAAGCGGCTTGCCTGCCTTCTGATACTGATCGTGACACTCCCCGTCGTTGCGGCGGACCTATTCGAACTTTATGGGAAAAAGGATTACCGCGCGGCTGAAGAAGCGCTGAACGCACAGCTTGACCGCGATCCATTCGACCCGCTGTCGCATTACAATCTCGGTGTGGTCGCCCAGAAACAGGGCCGGCGCGGAACGGCGCTCTACCATTATCTGCAGGCACTGCAGGCGGCCCCCGACCTGAAGGAGGCGCGCAACAATCTCGATACCCTTGCGACCGATCTGCATGTCACGATCCCCAAACGGCTCACCGAGCCGGGCGGCGATATCGTGCCGGTGATGCTGCTGTTCTTCCTCTTCCTCTACCTGTTCGTGGGCACCTTGCTGGCCTACCTCGCGCGGCCGGGATGGAAATTACGGCTGATGCTGGTCCCGCTGTTCATGCTGACGGTGCTTTTCGCGGTGCTCTTCGTCGTCCGCTACCGCGACACCGGCGCCCAGTTATACGCCGTCGCGCTCACCGCCGCAGAGCTCAAGAGCGGCCCCGATACGGCCCTCACGGCGGTCGGGAAGGTACGCGAAGGGGAGGTGCTCGAGATGACCGCCGCCTCGGAAGGCTGGATCAAGGCAAAGAGTTTTCAGGACAATATCGAGGGCTGGATACATGCCCCGCAGATCCGACATCTAACCCGGAGGATAGAGTGAAACATGCACTGAACTGCCTCGTCTGCGCGGTCATCCTCGCGGCGGGATGCTCCTCGGCACCGGTCATCACCGGCGCTGAATCGGAGGCCGAGAAGCTGTACCGCACCGGCGCCGCCTATCTGGATCAGGGCGATTACGAGGATGCGCAGGAACAGTTCCTGAAGGTCATCTCCGACTACAGCTACAGCAAGTGGGAACCGTTCGCCCGCATCGGACTGGCCGATACCCATTTCATGCGCGAGGAGTTCGCCGCCGCCTTCGAGATATACAAACTCTTCCTCCAGATGCGCCCCAACCATGAACTTGCCGACCGCGCCGCGTTCCAGATGGGCAACTGCACTTTCGAACAACGGCCGAGCGATTTCTGGATCCTCCCCCCCGCCGAGGAGAAGGACCTTTCCGACAGCGTCGAGAAGGCGGCCGAACAGTACCGCGAATATCTCCGCCTCTATCCGCAGGGCAAGTTCGTGAAGGAGGCGCAGGATAAACTGGCCGAAGCCGAAACGATGCTCCTGTCGCGCGAACTGGCGGTCGCCGAGTTCTACGCCAAGAAGGATCGCTGTCCCGCCGTCAAGATGCGTCTCAAGTATATCACCGATCACTACACCGTCACCTCGGAAGAGATGCGCGGCCGGATACAGGAACTCTCCAAACAGTGCCCCGGCAGCGAGTGATCGATCCTTCGCGTTATTGACTCTCCGCGCCGCTCCGGTACAATCAGGAAGAACCTAGGGAGCGATGATGCGTGCCCTCTCTATCCTCATAATGGTGCTCTGCATGCTCGCCGCCTGTGAAAAAGAGGGCGGTCTTTATGACGACGCCTTCGACACCGCCGGTCTCGGAGAAGCCTGTAGTGCCCTGATATTCTGCGAGAAGGACTTTTTGTGCGAGCAAGGGTTCTGTGTCGAACGACCCGACAGCGACCTAGCGGCACCCGATAGCGACCGGCCGCCGCTCCCCGATGTCGACAAGACGGCCGCCCCCGATCTGCCCGGCCTGTCGGATGATGCGGACACGCCGGAGTTCACCGACGAAGCGGACCTCGTGCCCGATATCGACTGGAACGGTCTGTGCGACGGCGATGCAGAGGTAAATGAGCTCTCGTTGCCCCACTTCATCGGGTGCGACCGTATCGCCGGCGACCTTTCCATCGACGCAACGATACTCACCGCGGTCGAAGAGCTACACACCATCGAACGGATAGAGGGGTCGCTCATCATCGCGCGCAATGTCCTGCTGAACGATCTGCAGGGCCTTCGTTCGCTTAAAAGCATCGGCGGATCGCTACAGGTCGTCGACAATGTGCGACTGATCGATCTTTCGGATATGACCGCACTACAGGCGGTCGGCGGCGAGATCCGCGCCAAGAACAACCGGCGGCTCTCAACTATCGGCCTGCCCTCCGTCGAGAATGCCGGCGCGCTCTGGTTGGAACGCAACCCGCGTCTTTCGTCGCTCGATCTGCCGGCGTTGCGCACCATACCGGGCTCTTTCTTCCTCATCGATAACGACCAGATGGTGACGCTGTCGGGATTACCACTGCTCTCGACCCTTGATTCGCTCTTCTTGGCGGACAACGACGGCCTTGTCGGACTTTCGACCGCACCGCTTCTTCTGACCCATCTCTCCCGGATCACGATCCGCAATAATCGGGAAATGCGATCTCTTGCCGGGCTGGAGGGGCTCCTTTCCTCGGGCGATATCGGGCTGTATGACAATCCCGAACTCGCCGCGCTCAAAGGACTCGAGGCGCTCCAGCAGGTGAACGGTTCGCTCACCATCGAACGCTGCGGCATCCGTTCTCTGGACGCTCTCAAACACCTCATACAGATAACCGGTTCGTTCATCCTGCGGGAGAACGGCGAACTGGTCGATCCTTTCGGACCGCCGATGTTGAACGCGGTCGAAGCCTATATCGTGATCCATCGCAATCCCGCGCTGGAGAAACTCGGCTCTTTCCCCGCCATTCAGACGGCCGGCGGCCTTTCGGTCATCGGCAACCCCCTCCTGACCGACCTCGCGGGGCTGGCGACCCTCTACGCACTCAACAACGCCCTTGAGATCAAGGAGAACCCGTCGCTCCGCGATCTCGCGGCGCTTTCGGGGCTTTTTCATATCGCGGGGCGCGTCTCGATACTTATGAACGATTCTCTCGCGGCGACCGACGCATTTCCTTCGCTCGTTTCGATCGGCGGCGATCTGGCCGTCGGCTACAATCCCCTGCTCGGCATGATGGGATTCTCGGCGCTCACCGGATTGGGCGGCAACCTTTTTGTGGTGGACAATCCCGAACTGCCGCAGTGCGCGGCGGAACAGCTCCGCGACCGGCTGACCGAATGGTACGGCATCCCGCAGATAGAGGGGAACGACGTTACGGCGCAGTGTTCACCGTAGGCGGCGAGAAGAGTTCGTCGTACAGATAGATCGCATCCCACACATCCTTGGTGACGGCGTTTGAGGTGTAGGTCGCTCCCGAGACCGCGTCGACGGTGAAGGGCTTGAACGCGTCGTACATCTCGGAACAGGGATAACAATTCTTATTGTATTTCGGATCGAGCGTTATCTGAGTGATGTCGATATCCTTGAACTGGTCGAAGAACCACTGCCCCATCCGGTACCACCACGATTCGTTCTGTTGCGTTATCTGAATGCCGATACTCACCCCTTCAGAGGTCAAGCCCGTGATCGCAGTAACGGGCGCCCCCTCTCCCCGCATACCGAATCCGATGTTGGTGGCGGGAAAGGCGTATCCTATCGTTTCTCCCTCTCTTACCGCGATGAAATAGTCGACGCCGCTCGGCGTTTTGTCGGTGCAGAATGCGGTATCGTCCTCGGGGAAAAGCTCTTCAAGAGCGTTCTTTTCGGCCGTCGTGGGATCGGCGACGGTGCAATCGACCGACACCGGATCATCCGGCACGGCATCGTCGACATCGGGCTGGTCCAGCTGATCGGTCTGATCAAACAGATCCTCGTCTTTTATGTCCCTTTCGTCGTTTATGTCCTTTTCCCCATCGTCAATCACCGCATGGTCGTCCTTCCACTGCGGCGACGGCTCATCGCACGCCGCAAACAGCGACGTAGCCAGTATCAGTATGAGATATCTCGGCATCCGCAGGCTCCCTAAAAAACCTGCTTTACCCTAGCAAATTATTTGGAAATTGCAACTGGGATCTTACCAGCGGTACTCGAACGAGGCGATCGGGGCGGCGGGTGTCTCACGCAGTATCCGCAGATCCTCCTCGCTGTTGGGTGTCGCCGGACGGCCCGCCGAAAGGGCCGTCGCGATGCCGACCGGATTAAGCTGGAAACGCCAGCTGGTCCGTTCATTCCCTTCCGCCTGCCGCAGTCCCTTCTCGCGGTAGAGATAATACATGAGGGCGAAACCACCGAGCGTTCCTATCGACGAGGCAAGATGAACCGTTTCCCACTGGTCGGTCTTCATGGCGGCAAGCACCGCGATCCCGGCGGTGGTCAAGCCGCCCGCGAGGGTGCCCAGATCGATGATGAAGGCATCCATATTGGAAAAATCGAGTCCCTTGAGCAGATAGTAGCCGCCTACCGCGCCGCCGACGGTCCCCAACAGCGATACCCCGGCGTACACCCGGGCATCCAGCGACCTCGCCGCAACCGCGATGGTTATCGGCAGATAGGTGCCCAGCGCGACGCTCGTCTGGATGAGCGAGGCATCGCCTTCGGTGTAATGATCCCACGAATTTGCCGCATGACCGAGGAACAGCCCCCCCACACCGCCCGCCAGCATCATGGCCGGAATAATGCGGGTCGCCGACCGGTCCCCGGCATACAGACCGTCGAATATCGTCGCCGACAGCTCCAGCATCGTGACATACCCAAGGAGTGAACCGACCCCCAGTATCCGCGATTCGCCGCCGGTCAGACCATGGCTGGACGCATACCAGAGACCCAGCGCGTACTCTCCCATACTGAACAACATGGCGGAAGCGGCCATCAGCCGTCCGTAGGTCTCGTTATCAAGACCGATATCGTTCTTGAGATGGGCATCACCGTGTTCATGATCCTTCATGTAGAGACTACCGGCGATGAGCCAGAAGAGGTTCACTCCGTCGACCCCGCCGCGGAAGGCCCCTTCGGCCGAAGCGAAGGCCATGCCGCGCGTTATATAGGCATCGCGGCCCAGAAAATAGGCGGCGGCGAAACCGCCTCCCGCCGTCAGAAGAGACACGCCGGGATAGTAGGCCCAATGAGTATCCTCGCCGCCGAAGATATAGGGCATCAGGAGCCCGTATCCTCCCGACCAAAGCGCGGTATAGGCAAGGAACGGGGCGAATCCGTCCGCTTCTTCTTCATCGATCACCGAACGGCGCGATGCCGCCGTAGTGACAGCGGCCGGCGCGGCGACCGGCGCTTCTTTCGGCTGCGGCGCGATGACCGCTACCGGAGCGTTCGCCGCCGTTATCCGGGCGCGCAGTGCATCCGCCTGTTCGGCGGACAACGCGATACGCACATCGGTCGTTGCGCCTTCCTTCTCGGTGGTTATCGCCAACTCAAATGTCTCTCCCCTTTTGAACAGCAACGCCTGCTTGAAACCGACCACCTCGGGGAACAGGCCGAACCGGGTGCGCAACCCGCTGTCGATCACCCGTATCTTTCCCTCGGCGTCGAAAGATATCTGTTCCTCCGCGGAGAACAACACCAACGGCGGCGGCGTTTCCTTTGGCGCGGCCGACGCCTCTTCCTGCGGCACGGGCTCTGCTTCGACCGCAGGCCCCGTCGGCGCGACGGCGGTCTCCTCTCCTCCCAAGAAAAGCGGGATCATCACGATCAACAGGCAGACAGATCGCAGTAAACAGTTTCCTCTCATCAGCATCCTCCCTTGACAAATCCTACAGGTATGAACCGGCAAAAGTATATGGTTGACCAATCTCGACGCAAATTATTCAATGAAATTTTTCTGGGCCGCGGCGTCAGATGTCTTCCGGCCATTCCGTCGGAGGTTCGTCGCACCCTCGGCCGACGATCTCGAGGAACCGTTTGAGCGGTATGAACTGGCCGCCGAACCGTTCGAGGTGTTCGGTCCGCATCTGGCAGTCGATGATCCGGAATCTTTGCGCGGTAAGCAGTTCGACGAACTTCACGAAAGCGACCTTCGATGCGTTCGGCTCCCACGCGAACATCGATTCACCGAAGAAGCATTTCCCGATGACCACGCCGTACAGGCCGCCCGCCAGTTCGTTCCCCTGCCACGCCTCGACACTGACCGCGTGCCCGCGCTTGTTCAGCTCGGTATAGGCATCCACCATGTCAGCCGTTATCCAGGTACCCTCCTGCCCGCGGCGCGGCACTTTGGCACACGCCTTGATGACCTGCCGGAACGCGCTGTTGACGGTGACGCGGAAAGTTCCTTTGTGCAGCAGTTTTTTCAGCGAATGGGATACGCGGAGTTCTTCGGGGAACAGCACGAACCGCGGATCGGGACACCACCAGAGTATCGGGTAGTCATCGCTGTACCACGGGTAGATGCCGCGCCGGTAGGCGGCCAGTAGCCGTTCGGGCCGAAGATCGCCGCCGACCGCCAAGAGGCCATCGCTCTCGGCGTGGCGCGGATCGGGGAACAGTATCAGTTCGCGTGAAAGTTGGAAGACCATGCCTAGCGCGGTATCTCGATGAGGAATCGTCCGTTCTTATAGGTGGCGCGGGCCTTTCCGCCCTCTTTCAGGCGGCCGAAGAGCACCTCGTCGACGAAGAAATCCTTGACCTGCTCCTGCACCAGCCGCCCCACTTCGCGCGCCCCGAATTCCTTCGAGAAACCGAGTTCGGCGAGGTAGCGATAGGCGGCGGCGGTGACGGTGAGCGTCACCTTCTTCTCCTTTAGTTGCACCGCGAATTCGCTCACCTGCTTCTTCACGATATCGGTGATGATGTCGATGTCGAGTCGTTCGAACTTCACCACACGGTCGAGCCGGTTGCGGAACTCGGGGGCGAAGATCCGTTCGACCGCCCGTTCCAGTTCGCCGCCGTCGATCGCCCGTTCCCCGAAACCGGGGACCGCCTTGCCGATCTCGCGCGCCCCGGCGTTCGAGGTCATCACGAGTATGACATTGCGGAAGTCGGCCTTGCGCCCTGCGTTGTCGGTGAGCGTCGCGTAGTCCATGATCTGCAGAAGCGTGTTGTAGATATCGCTGTGGGCCTTCTCTATCTCGTCGAGGAGCACCACCGCGTGCGGCGTCTTGCGGACCAGTTCGGTGAGCAGACCTCCCTCCTCGTAGCCGACATAGCCGGGCGGCGCACCGATAAGGCGGCTGACGGTGTGCTTTTCCTGATACTCCGACATGTCGAACCGGTGGAGCGTGATGCCCAGCTCGCGCGCCATCTGGCGGGCCAGTTCGGTCTTCCCCACGCCGGTCGGCCCAACGAACAGGAAACTCGCCACCGGCCGCTCGGGCCGTCCGAACCCGGCGCGCGACCGCTTGATCGCCTCGACCACCGCCTTTATCGCGCCGTCCTGACCGAATATCTGCTTTTTGAGCGCCCCTTCGAGCCGCCGCAGTTTCTCCCCTTCGCCCGAACTGACCGTCTGTTCGGGGATGCGGGCGATGAGCGACACGACCCGCTCGATCTCGCCGGTGTCGATGACCTTCTTCTTTTCTCCAGATATGCGGGTAAAGGCCCCCGCCTCGTCGATGAGATCTATCGCCTTGTCGGGGAGGAACCGTTCGGTCACGAAACGGGCCGACAGCTCGGCCGCTGCCGCGAGCGCCGCGTCGGTGTAGCGGACGGCGTGGAATTTCTCGTAGCGGCCGCGGATCCCTTCCAGCACCGCGACCGTCTCGGCCACCGTCATCTCGGGGAGGTCTATCTTCTGGAACCGCCGCGAAAGCGCCCGATCCTTTTCGAAGTGTTTGCGGTACTCATCATGGGTGGTCGAACCGATGCACTTGATGCGGCCGGTGGTGAGTATCGGCTTCAAGATATTCGACGCGTCCATCGCGCCGCCCGACACCGCCCCGGCGCCGACTATCGTGTGTATCTCGTCGATGACGATGATGATGTTCTCGCGCTGCATGAGGTGGTTCAGCACCTTCTTCATCCGTTCCTCGAAGTCGCCGCGGTACTTCGTGCCGGCGAGCATCGAACCCATGTCGATGCGGTAAACGCGGTGGCCTTTCAGCGGTTCGGGGACCGTCCCGGCGACGATCCGCTGGGCGAGCCCTTCGGTGATGGCGGTCTTGCCGACCCCCGGTTCGCCGACGATGACCGGGTTGTTCTTGGTCTTGCGGCAGAGCACCTGCACCGTCCGGGTCACCACCGCGTCGCGGCCGATGAGCGGTTCGAGTTCCCCCTTCTCGGCGAGCGCCGTGAGATCGACGGTGAAGGCTTCGACGCTCTTGGCGTCGCTCTCGCCCTTCTTCTGCGGCTTGACGCTCCCATCGCCCGCCTTGGCCGCCTCCTGCAGTTCGGGCAGGCCGTGGGCGATGAACTTGATGAGGTCGAACTGTTCTATCCCCTGCTCAGCGAGGTAGAAGGCGGCGTGACTCTCCTCGCAGTCGTAGAGCGACACCAGCATATCGGTGATGCTTACCTGCGGTTTCCCGGCCGAACTGGCGCGCTGGGCCGACAGGTCGAGCAGTTGCTGGAACGAAAAGGACTGCATGAGATCGCCCGACTGGGTGCGCGGCACCATCGTGTCGAGGTGCTTCTTGAGTTCGATGCGGAGCCGGGAGATATCGCCGCCGACCCCTTCAATGAGCTCGATCCCTTCCTGCGAGAACAGGAGCGAATAGAGAACATGCTCGGGGGTGACGAATTCGTGTTTTCCCTGTTTCGCCTCGTAAAAGGCGCCGAGTATGATGTTGTTGAGCTGACGGTCGAGTTTCATTATTGCCTCACGCTGGTTCTACGGTGCATCTGAGCGGATGTTTCCGTTCTTCGGCGATCCGGTGCACCTGATAACTTTTCGACATCGCGATATCGTAGGTGTAGATACCGGCGGTCCCCGCTCCCTTGTTGTGGATGTCGAGCATCACCTGCGTCGCCTCGGCCGCCGGCCGCTGGAACACCTGCACCAAGATATCCACCACGAAATCCATCGGGGTGAAATCGTCGTTGTGCATCACCACCCGGTAGAGGGCGGGACGCTTCGTTTCGTTCTTGTCGCGCGTCCCGACGCCGCGTATCGTGCCGGCCGCCGGGCCGCTTCCCGATGCCATGACTTCCCCGTTCATTACGGACGCCGACTATAGCACAGGGCCCGAACGATGTAAAGATTCGTGACCTATCCCTTAAATTTCCCTTTGCTTTTTTCAGGGGTCCGTTTATACTCTCTTTGTCGTTCGCCGAAAAGGAGGTATGTCATGATGAAATTCTGGGTGGCGCTGGCGGCTATTTCGTTGTCCTTCTTCACCGCCTGCGGGCCGGCAGATGATGCCCCCGACGACGGCGAAGGCCTCTACTGCGAACGGGACACCGATTGCCCCGATACGACGTGGTTCTGTGACAAAGCAAATAACGAATGCGTTCCCAAGTCGGGTTATGCCGACACCGATACGGCGGATAAAGACTTTTCCTCCGACACCGATGCCACCGGGACCGACACCGCGCCGACCGACAACGGCGGCTTTTACCCCGACAACGACCCCTCTTGGCCGAGCGCCGACGACGACGGTGACGGCATCCCCAACGGCACCGAAGGAACGGGAGACACCGACGGCGACGGCACCCCCGACTACAAAGATACCGACAGCGACAGCGACGGCCTTTCCGATGCCGACGAAAAGGCGATAGGCTCGAACCCCAAAAGCGCCGACTCGGACAGCGACGGCCTCTCCGATAAATACGAACACGAGATCGGCACCAACCCGAACAACCGCGACACCGACGGCGACGGCCAGATAGATACCGCCGAGGATGCCTACGGCTCCGACCCGAATAATGCGGGGAATATGATCCCGCCCGAGGTCTTCTATGTGATCCTGCCCTACAACGACACCGAACACGAACTTCGGGAACTCGATTTCAGCACCTTTATCCAGAAGGCCGACATCCTCATTCTGGTCGATCTGTCGGGTTCCATGATGGGAGAACACGATAATCTCAAGGAAGGGATAAAAAGCGTCATCATCGACGGCATCACCGCGAGTATCCCCAATTCGGCTTTCGGTCTGGTGAAATTCGGCACCCTCGAGGATCAGGTCTACCAATTGACCCAACCCATCACCACCGATACCAACCTTGTCCGGACCGCCGTCGACACCATCACCGACTGCGACGGCAGTCGTGAATTCCACACGGAAGTGCTCTATCAGGCGGCCAGCGGTGAAGGGAACCCCAACGCGGTCAACGCCGGCGGCAAGGATTACTGGCTCAACATCCCGCCGCCACCCTGTACCGGCGAAACCTATGGCGGCGCCTGTTTCCGGCCTCAGTCGCTTCCCATATTCATCATGTGCTCCGACGAAGCGTTCAACATGGTCGGCTTCAACTGGTATACCACCGCCCACAAACATCCCGAGGCGGTCGCCGCGATGAACGACATTCAGGCGAAATTCATCGGGGTCGACTCAGGCGAATCGACCGACGACTTCAACATCATATCGGGCGGCACCGCATCGGTGGACGACACCGGTCAGCCGTTCAATTACAAGATAAACGGCGACGGCACGGGGCTTTCACAGCAGATCGTCGACGCCGTCATCGCACTCACCTAGGGTATCCGCATCGACGTGACCACCGCCACCACCGCGCCTGAACATTCCGTCTGCAACGGGCAGAGCGCCACCGCCTTCATCAAGGCGATAACGCCCAAAGCGGCCGATCCGGCCGACGCCATCGAAGGGATGGACCCCACGACCTTCCTCAAGGTCAAGCCGGGCACCACCGTCACTTTCGAGATCGATTTCTATAACGACTTCTGCGCGCCGACCGGTTCTCAGACGCAGGTATTCACCGCACAGATAGACGTTCTGGGCGAAGGGGCCTTCCTCGACACCCGCGAGGTCCTTATCATCGTACCGGGAAGCGCGATAGAATCGTTGTGATAGGAAAAGCAACGGATCACTGACCGGGAGCGGACATGAAAAGTTGCCGACCCCTCCATCTCCTGCTCGTTTTTCTCTTGTTCGCCGCCTGCGACAGATCACCGATAGACACCGTAACGGATGCATCGGCGACCGCCGATGGCGACGCGTTGCTTATCGATACCCCCACGGAAAGCGATGATATCCTTATGCCGGATGAGGATAGCGGGGAGAACGAAGCTGTCCCCGAAAAAGAGGATGTTGGGAAGGACGAGGCTGTCCCCGAAAAAGAGGTCGCACTGCCGGATGAGGACTTCATATCGGAAGATGGTGCCTGCGGTCAGGTAGCGGAACCGGACCCGGTCGAGACCGATCGTATCGTGCGGCTCACCCGGCAGTGGGGCGGCACATCGCTCAGCGGCATCGAGGATGGAAAGTCGGTCGCGTTCGATTCGTTCGGCAATATGTATATCGCCGGTAGAACCAATTCATCTTTCGATTGTCATCAGAACAAGGGCGGAACCGACATCATTCTCATGAAAATGGCGATGGACGGTACGCTTCTGTGGTCCCGACAGTGGGGTACCAGCGAAGCCGACTGGGCACTGGCGGTCGCGGTCGATACCGATGGCAATATCTTTGTCGCCGGCGTTACCGACGGTTCGTTGGATGGAAACCAGAATACGAACGGAGGCAGGGACATCTTCGTCACGAAATGGACGGGCGATGGGGGCAAGGTGTGGACGAAACAACGGCTTGCCGGCTCTGTGTCCGCGATCACGTTCGACGACGAAGGGAATCTTATCATGACGGGGTATTCCGGCGGCGATCTGTTGCTTGCAAAATGGGATAACGACGGCAACGAGATATGGACCGTGCTTTGGGGAGAGCATGCGGGGGGGAACGGTTATGCGGTCGCGATCGCTCCGAACGGGGATATTTTGGTCGCTGGGGACACCATCGGCGATCTCGACGGTAACACCAATGCGGGCGGTCGTTGCACTTGTTACGAATTTCCTACCAGTTCCGGTCAGGTGGGCTGTATGTCGTGCTACGATATCTTTCTTTCCCGCTTCACCTCCGCGGGGGTTCGACTCAGTACGCGACAGTGGGGTCTATACAATTCGGACGATACCGCGTACCGCGTTTTCGTCGCCGAGGACGGCAGTATATTCGTTGCCGGAACGACGGAAGGATCCTTCTATGGCACGGTGAATGCGGGGGGAAATTGCGGGTACAACTATTGTTCCGATGTTTTCCTGTCCCGTCTCGATGCGACGGGAAATGTGATATGGACCCGTGCATGGGGCATGCCCGGCGATGATCATTTCGGTGGACTCGTGTCGGACGGTACGGGTATCATCGCGGCGGGCGGCGCGACGCTTCTAAAATACGATTTCGACGGTGGCGAGGCATGGACCGGCGATATCGGGACGCCTTTTCCGAACGATCTGGCCCGATCGGGAGATGGCGCGATAGCCGTGACCGGTTATCAAATAACCGGCGGGAATAACTACGATGTGTTCGCCGGTGTCTGGGGCAGCTCCGGTGTGGCGGAATGGAGCAAGACATTCAGCGGGAACAATTCCGCGGAGCAGGGACGGGCGCTTGCCGTTGCTGCCAATGGGGCCGTTTTCATGGCGGGGAGCACCGATGGGGCGTTTACCGGCAACCAATCGGCGGGTGGTGTCGATACCTTCCTTGCCAAGTCGAATGGCGAAGGTCTTCTTCATTGGATCGAACAAGCGGGTACTCCGGAACGGGACGAGGCATCTTCGGTGGCGATCGATACGGATGGCAGCATTTATATTACCGGCCATACCTACGGCTCCCTCGATGACGAGGTCAGTGCCGGCGGCGCCGATATTTACCTTATGAAACGGAAGAACGACGGCGAGAAGGTGTGGACCCGTCAGTGGGGCACCGACAGAGATGATGTCGGGTATGCGGTCGCCGTCGACGGCGACGGAAGTGTCTATGTCGCCGGACTGATGGATGGGTCGTTGAGCGATGATAGGGGTCATGCCTTCCTTACCAAAATGACCTCCGCCGGTGCCGAGGTATGGACCAAGGAGTGGAGTAGTCAGTCCTCCGATCCATATGCCGCTGCCTATTCCGTCGCTTACGGTGTGAGCGTAGATCAGACGGGGAACATCTTCGTGACCGGCGAGACCGTGGGGGATATGGATGGCCAGACCAACAAGGGCTCCAGCTGTATGATAGCCGGTCAAAGTACTCATGGGGCGTGGGTATCGATCCCTATTCTTTGTGCGGATGGGTTCCTTATTAAATTCACTTCCGATGGCGTTAAGGAATGGACCGTGCAATGGGGTACACCGCAGATCGACAGCGGCAGAGCGATAACCGTCGGCTCTGATGGTTTCGTATATATCGCAGGCAGCAGCGGCGATTATACCACGAACGATTCTGCGGAAGGAGTGCGACAGGCGCTTCTGGCCAAGTGGTCGCCCGACGGCGAGAATGTCTGGACCGAACTCTGGGATTCAGTGGAATGGAGCGATGCCCGGTCGGTCGCGGTCAACGCGGACGACGATATCTTCGTGACGGGGTACTCCATCGGCTCTTTGGACGGCGTCTTGTCGGCTTTTGGCGGGAGTGATGTGTTTTTGGCGAAAATGAATGATACCGGAGCACGATTGTGGGCCGAGCAGTGGGGTTCCGCGTTGGGTGATTACGGTAACGCCGTGGCCGTTGGACCCGACGGCAAGATATTCGTCGCCGGGTATACCGTCAACGCATTCGACGGCAATCTCAACAGCGGCGGCACCGATATCTTTCTGAGCATCATCGACGAGAAATAGCGGCGACCGTCAGCCGACCGGCTTGATAGCCAATTCGTCGAGCTGTTTCTGAGAGACACCTGAGGGACTGCCGGTCATGAGACACGATGCGCTCGTCGTCTTGGGGAAGGCGATGACCGAGCGGATATTGTCGATGCCGAGCAGTATCATCACAAGCCGGTCGAACCCGAAGGCGATGCCGCCGTGCGGCGGGGCGCCGAGTTCAAGCGCCTCCAGCAGGAACCCGAATTTCTCCTGCGCCTCTTTCGGTTCGATGCCGAGCAGTTTGAAGACCTCGGCCTGCTTGGCGGTGTTGTGGATACGGATCGAACCACCGCCCACTTCGTAACCGTTTATCACCATATCGTAGGCGCGGCTCGAGACATTGGCCATATCGCCTTTCTGCGCCGTTTCAAGGTCGAAATCGGTGAAGGGATGGTGCGTCGCGACCCATTTCCCCTCTTCCTCGCTGTGTTCGAACGCCGGGAATTCGGTCACCCAGAGGAAGGCGAAGCCGTTCTTATCGTACAGGTTGAATTCGGTCGCCAGACGCCGCCGCAGGTTGCCGAGCGCCGTGAGAACGATGCGCGTCTCATCGGCGATAAGGAACATCACCGCGCCGTCGGGGATGAGCGATGAGAGTTTTTCCAGTTCGGCGGGCGAGAAGAACTTGAGGAGCGGGCTGTCGAGCGCGCCGCCCTCCTTTTTCACCCACGCCAGACCCTTCGCGCCGTCACCCTGCACATCCTTTTCCATCGCCTTGATGCGGTTCTTGGAGAGTTCGGCCCCCTTTCCTTCCAGCACGATGCCGCAGATGCTCTTCGCCGGGTCCTCGGCCGCCGACTTGAAGGCATTGAAACCGGAGGCGCGGAAGGTCTCCCGCATATCGATGAATTCGAGTCCGTAGCGGGTGTCGGGCTTGTCGGATCCGTAGCGGGCCATCGCTTCGCGGTAGGGCATCCGTTTGAAGGGACGCGGGATGTCGATACCCTTCACCGCCTTGAACAGATGGGCGATGAGCCCTTCCGACATCGTCATGATGTCCTCTTCGGCGACGAACGACATCTCGATGTCTATCTGGGTGAATTCGGGCTGGCGGTCGGCGCGCAGATCCTCGTCGCGGAAACATTTCGCCATCTGATAGTAGCGGTCGATGCCGCCGATCATGCAGATCTGTTTGAACGACTGCGGCGACTGCGGCAGTGAATAGAACAGGCCGTGATGGATGCGGCTCGGGACGAGATATTCCTTGGCCCCTTCGGGGGTCGATTTGCCGAGGATGGGGGTCTCGACCTCGACGAAAGATTGGGTGTCCATATAGTCGCGCACCGCCTTGGCCATCTTCGAGCGGGCAACGAGCGTCGGGAGCAGTTCCGACTTGCGGATATCGAGGTAGCGGTACTTGAGTTTCAGCGTGTCGGCCGCCTCTTTCCGGTGGTCGTAGGGGAGCGGTTTGCTCGGGTTGAGCAGCGTCAGCGACGAGACCTTCACCTCGATAGCGCCGGTCTCGTACTTGTCGGTGCGGTTGTCATTGCGGTCTCGAACGAAGCCGTCGACCGTCACGACATCCTCGAGCGAGAGCTTCTTCGCCTCTTCGACGAGGAGCGGCTCTTCGAACACCACCTGCGTCTGACCGTAGCGGTCCCAGAGCATGATGAATACGAACGGGCCGAATTCGCGTTTCGAGACGACCCACCCCGACAGCGTGACCGACTGTCCGGCATGGTTCAATCTCAACTCACCGCAGGTATGCGTTCTCATGTGAAAAACCTCCGTTCTGAGGGGAAAAGATGTTCCCGGCGATCGTTACTGCTTGGCCGGGGTCTGCGCCGGAGCGGCCTGTACGATGGTCTTGTCGAGGTAATCCTTCGGCACCGTCAGGAGCGCCGGGGTGATATCGAACTTCACCACCTCGGTCATCGTCTGGTCTATCTTCGGCAGTTTCTTGTTGATCGGTATCTTGACCATGCGGACGATCATCCCTTCGGCCGCCGCCTGATCCTTTATCTTTTCGTCGAGCGCCCGGTATTTCACCAGCGTCTCGGGCAGGAGCGCCGCGTACTTCTTGCGGAACTCGAGCACCGGGCTGGTCTTGAGTGCGGGGGCGACCCATATCTCCTGATACTCCTTTCCATCGACCTTGACGACATAGTGGAGCGCATCCCACGCGCCGACCTTCTCGGGTCCTTTCTTCTCGAAGACCACTTTGGGCTCGATCTTCTGCGGGTTGACATAGCCGCCGTTCTTCAGACCGTTCGCGATCCCTTCGGCGAACTTGATATAGTCTGAAAGTTTCGAGACCTGATAACTTTTTTGGAAATGGTTGATAAGCGTTATCTTGTCGTTGGCGATATCGATGATGGTCTCGTTACTGCCGGTATCGGCCTGATTGACCACTTTGATGTACTGCTCGTTGAAATAGGAGTGTTTGATCACCCGGCTCCCGTTGACCGACACCTCTTCGGTCACCTTCCAGCCATCTTCGGCCGCCATAAGCAGGGCCGTCGCGCACAGCGCGGTCAGAAAAACAAAATTACGCATATCATTCCTCCTGTGGTTCCATCACGCGGGGCATTTTACCGCCTCACCGCTATTTCTCAATAAATTTCTGGATATTTTTCTCACTGCGACCGAAAATGATCGTCCGGTCGGCCGCCGGCAGTTTCGCATCACCCCCCTCGTCGAGATTGACCAGCCGGATGCCGTACTGCGCGAAATGGATCCCGCCCGCCACGCCGAACGGGTCATCGAGATCGCGTTCGTCCAGCACCGTCAGGAGTTTCCCGGTCTCCGCCGCCTGTTTCCCGCGGGTCATGATGAATTGGGTGCGTTCCTTGTCGAGCTTCCGCTCGATGACGGTGATGTTGGCGACCGGCAGAGCGCCGAGGGTATCGCCGGGTTTGAATTTGAGGTGGATGATGGTCACATTGTAATCGAAGAACTCAAGCGTCTCCTTGAGCCGCAACGCCTCCATCTGACCAAGTCCGCCGCGGAGGAAGATGATCGGATTCATGCCGCCGAATGTCGGGATGATCTCGCGCAACCAGCCCGCCTGCGACTGCTCGAACAGGAATGCGATCTGCATCCCCTTCTTGATCCCCAAGTCTATCAGGTAGCGCGGCGTCTTCGGATCGATATACAGGTACTGCGTGCCGGTCGGCGGCAACGCCTTTTCCTTCATCGCGATGACCGGCTCACGCGGCGGTTCGCTTTTTTTGACCGCCTTCGGTCCCGCCGCGAGCGGTAGAGCCAGCAAGGCAACGCAGAGAATGAGCTGAAGTAGGCGCATTAAAACATCGTCTCCCGGTGTTATTCGCTGGTCAATCTCATATAGTACGAATAGGAGTTATCGATAGTGGTGATCGTACTTGGCAGACTGGCGAAGGTTCCGGAGGGACTCGTTTCACCACCGCCGAGATGGGTGCCGAATGCCGGCTGATCGGTCTCCAGAGAAGAATCGTAATAATGGGTCGGGTCATATGAGACCATATCGTCGGTAACGCCGAAAAAGACCCCTATGAAATAATAGTAACCGCTGGTCAGGCTCACCGACAAGGCCCCCGAACTGTAAAATGCGGCGGATCCGGCGCTCGAGTAGTGATTGACCGTCGTCTGTGAAAGGAGGCTGTAGGTGCCGGTCTGGCTCGATGAATAATAGACCGCGTAAGTGATGTCAAGAGAGCCGAGAAAAGACATATAGGTCTCTATCTCGGTCAAGGTTCGCGAAGAAGAACAGGAGAAATAGTTCCCCTTTAACCGGTCGCCGCCGGTATAGTAGTATGCGTTCGATCCGATGGTATCGGTCTGCGCGGTCGACGGATAATCGCAGCCGGCCGTGCCGGGATCGACGCAGACCATACCCCACGTGGCGCAATCCTCCATATAGGTCCAGTAGTAGCAGCCGTCGTTGTCCAATGTGCAATCGTCAACCTGATCGGCATAGGTCGGATTGCACCGGCGATCACCCGAGGTGCATTCGCTGGTACACGAAGAGACACAGTAGGCGTCGCCGAAAGACAATTCGCAGGTCTGTGCCGGGGAATACTGATCGCAATACTCCATATCCTGCCAGTGATTGCAACCGTCCCCTCCTTGGGTACAGCGCTGGACCGTGTCGACGACGCACCGTTCGGTCCCCTGCGGCGTACAATCATTGGAACAGACGGCGTCGGTGTCGGGTAGCGTATCGCCATCCTTGGGCAACTCTTCGCAGGTCGCCGTATCCCAGCCGTCGCAGGAATCGTTGCATTTCGCCTTGCCGCTCGCATAGACGAACGGATCTATCTCGACGCAGTTGATCAGGCCGCCGTCGCAGATCTCCGGACCTTCGACGATGGCATTGCCGCATTCATGCGGTTCGGCCGCGTCACAGGTGGCAGTATCGTAATCACTGCAGTCCTCGAGACACTTCGCCTTGCCGGCGCCGTATTTTTCCGCATCGATATCGACGCAATCCTTCGTGTCGCCGTCACAGGCCTCGGGACCTTCCTGTATGAAGTTGCCGCACTCATGCGGCACCTCATCGCAGGTCACCGTGTCCCAGCCGGTGCAATCGGGGCGGCACTTCGCCTTGCCGCCGTTGTAAAGCGCCGGGTCTATGGTGCTGCAGAGCTCGGTATTGCCGTCACAGGGCTCGCCGCCGTCAATGAAACCATTGCCGCAGGTCGCCGCGAAGTCCATGTCGCTTACCGCGTTCTCGTCGCTGTCGCCGATCAGCTCGTCGCTGTCGGAGAGGTTGTCCTTGTCGTTCGTCTTTTTGGCGCTCTCATCGCACGCCGACAAAAGTAGCGCGATACAAAAAACGATGACCGACCAATTAAATATGCGCATCACACCTCTCCCCCAAAAACGTAAAAAGGATATTATTTCTTGTCGGCGGCAAGTATCTTCAGCCGCTCTTCGATCCCGGCCGACCTGTCGCTCTGGCCGGTCGCAACATAGAGCGCTTTGAGTTTCAGAAGATAGGCGGTGAGCGGCGTCTTCCAACCGTTCTCCGAGGCCGTTTGCACCGCGAGTTCCAGCGTGGCGGTATCGAAGGTCCCCCTTTTGAGCGTTACTCCGACGCCGATAAGCCGCGAGACCGGCTCCTCGATACCGGCAAGGGCATCGTTCACCTCTTTGACCGAACGTTTGGCAAGCGATGCCATCAGGTCGCGGTACTGTTCCGGAAGCGCATCCGGCTTCACGGCGGTCCCTTCGAGCATCGCACGGTAGCTGTCGTTCGACGGATCGCCGCCGTATTCCTTCGCCTGTTCGCAGGGGACATCGATGAGCGCGGCGGTCTCCAGCGCACAGCGGGTGAGCCATGCCCGCCCCACGAGCGCCGGATCGCCGGTCTTTGAGATATGTTCAAGTGCTTTATCGAAATGGATGCCCGCCAGTTTCTCTTCGCCCGCGAGATAACTTTCCGAGTAATTGGCCAGCTGCGTATGGGCGGCGCTCTGCCACGCCGGAGCGGGCTGGGACGAACAGGCGGCCAGCGCGATGACGATGCTGAAGAGCGCTTGTCTCACGGCAGTTTTATCTCCTTCTTCTGCTCGAACGGCAGACTGTTGCGGACATCCTGAATGAGCTTGTTCACCGACGATATCGTCTCCTCGACCTCCTTGCGGACGAGGTTGATGTCCTGCGTGGTCCCTTGTAGATCAGCGCTCATCGTTATCGCGTTATCGATGAGGGTATCGAGCCGCTTGAACTTCCCTTCGATGTCGGTGAGGATGTTGTTGACTATCGCTATCGAACCCTTATCGCCCAGCACCGCCTCGTCGGCCTTCGCCACCATCCCGTCGATCCGCTTCATGGTGCCGTCGACCGTTTCGGTGATGGCGGCGACCTGTTCGAGGGTCTTCATGAGCGTTTCCTGCCCCTTCTTGTCGCCCGTCGCCATCTCCAGCAGGCTTTTCTTCTCCGAAAGCATCTTGGTCATCTTACGGGTATCGGCGATGATCTTATTGAGTTCGCTGTCGGCGTTGGTCATCCGGTCGATGTTGTCGGCGACCGACTGTATCCGTTCGACCAGCGGCTGCGCCTTTTTGATGACCTCGTTGATATCGTCGATGGTCTTTATCGGGACGATCTTGTTGTAGGAAAGTTCTTTCCCCTCGGGGTTCTCGGTCCGCACCACGATACGCGGCGTGCCGACGAGCGGTTTCTCGAGCGTGAAGGTGCTCTCCTCGCGTATCCAACGGACATGTTTGCGCGGCACGGTGATGGTGATGACCACCTGTCCCTTGTCCGACAGTTCGAGGTCCTTCACCTTGCCGATCTCGAAACCGGAGAAGAGGACCGGCATCCCCTGCGTGAGCCCTTCGCCCGATTCCGACTGGAGGCGGTACATCGCCAGATCGGCGAACAGGTCCTTTTTATAGGCGATGAAGAGCCCGGCGAGTATGATGAGCACGATGGTCGTGACAATGAAGAGCCCGACCTTATACTGTATGCTCTTACTGGCCATCGGCCTCGTAGCGCCCCCTGTTCCATTCGTACCCGAGAATGATACCTTCGATGCCGGAGAAGTCAAGGAGTTCCAGCGCTTTCCGTATGGGCGAAAGGTTATGCATATTCTCGACCTGCGCGAAAGGACGGTCGATGACGATGGCGGCGTTCGCGTGCTGTGAGGCGCGTAGCAACTTCACGAAGAATAGATCACGGTCATTCAGCTCGAAGCTCCGTTTTGCCGCCAGATGACACATATCGAACCGTTCGAGCAGCGCCGTGGTGTCGCGATGGGAATCCTCGGCCGTCAGCCGCTGGTGGTACTGCCGGATGAGGGCGATGTTCTGGAACACCGACAGGTTGGACAGGAGCGGGATGTCGGCCGAAACGGGGGCGTAGCGCGGCCCCATCTCGGCGCGCAGCGCGGCAAGCGCCGCGGCCAGTTCCTCTTCCGAGCGGAAGAGTCTTACAGAAACCGGGCAACTAATGACAGCACCTCGATGACGACTATCGCTATGAAGACATTGACCATCCCCCGCAGGACAGCCACCGGCACCGCCGTCAGCTGATAACCGGCGCGCGATCCATAGTAGAGCGGGATGAAGGTGATAAAGAACCCGAACGCGGCGCTTTTCACCATCAGGATGAGGAAATCCTTGTATTCTATCGCCTTGGCGATGATGTCGGCGTAGGCATTGAAGCCCATGCCGAAGATGAGTGCGGAGAACAACAATCCGGAAAGGGTCACGATGATCGCAAAAAGAGAACTGAGCAGTACGACGCTCACCATCACCGCGATGATGCGCGGCAGGAACAGATACTGCGCGATGTCGATATCGAAGGCCGCAAGGGCGTCGAGTTCGCGATTGGCCTTCATGACCGCCATCTCGGCGTTGATGGCCGAGCCGCTCCGCAGGGCGATGAGCAGGGTGGTCATGATCGGCGCCATCTCGAGCACCACGACCCCCGCGATGAATTGGCCGATATATTCGGTCAGCCCGATCTCCTTGATGACGAACAGGGTCATGCCGATGAAAAGCGAACCGAAAAGGATGGATACCACGATGAAGAAACCGAGCAACTGGACCGCCGTAAAATATATCTGGGTGGTCAGGATATCGACCGTCAGCGGCCGGTAGCTGGCGCGGGAGAACAAACGCCGGAAGACGGCATACGCAAAGCCGAGCAGCTGCCGCAGTTCGCGCCAGTTCTCGAGCGCCGCGCCGCCGAGCTTCTCCAGCCACGACACGCCGTTCATGCGCCCCTCCCGAAAGTGCGCAGGAGGAGCCCCGCCAGATAGAGCGCGCCGGCGACGAGCACCATCGCGGGACCCGCCGGGATATCGAGCGTGAACGATCCGTAAATGCCGGCGAAGGTCGAGACCGCGCCGATAAGGGTCGCCCAGCCGATGATCGCGACGGGCGACCGGCTGAAGAGGGTGGCGGTCGCGGCGGGAAGCGTGAGAAGCGCGATCACGAGGATGAGGCCGACCACCTGCATCAGCACCACCACCGTCAGCGCGACCACCCCGAGTAGAACTATGTACAGCATCGTCCGCGGAAGTCCCCGCACCCGGGCATGTTCTTCATCGAACGAGAGGGCGATGAACTGCCGGAAAAAAATGAACACCGTGATAAGCACCGCCGCATCGAGCGCCGCCAGCCGGTAGAGCGACCCCCGCGGGACCATCAGGATACTGCCGAACAGATAGCTCATCAGATCGGCCTGATGACCCGGGGTGAGGTAAAGGAACAGGATGCCGACCGACATCCCGATCGCCCAGAGCGCCCCGATGAGGGTATCTTCATGCTGACGCGCCCGCTTGTTGACCAGCCCCAGCACCACCGTGAACAACAAAGCGCAGGCAAGCGCTCCGGCGAAGGGGGAATAGCCGAGGAACACGGCGACCCCGACCCCGCCCAGCACCGCGTGCGATATGCCGCCGGTGACGAACGATATCTTCTTGAGCACCACGAAGGTCCCGGCAAGTCCGCAGGCGACCGCCGCCAGCAGTCCCGCGATAAGGGCGTTCTGCAGGAATGGATACTGCATCAGCGCTGTTGCGAATCCGCCCATCGTTACAACCCGCAGTGGTGATCGACGCGGTGCATATGGCTATGGTACTTCTCGTCTATTCCGCACTGCGTCACCTCGGCCGCATCGCTTACCGAAACCTGCCGGTTGACACAGGCGATCCGGTTGACATACGACGAAACGAAGCCGAGATCGTGCGACACCATGACGATAGCCATCTTTTTGTTGAGTTCCTTCAGAAGCGCGTAGATATCCTGCTCCACGGCGCTGTCGACGCTCGATACCGGTTCGTCGAGCAGCAGCAGTTCCGGCCCCGACACGAGCGCCCGCGCAATGAGGACCCGCTGTTTCTGACCGCCCGACAGTTCGTCGAAAAGACGACCTTTCAGCGGCAGGATATCGACCGCCGTCATCGCCGCGCGCGCCGCGATACGATCTTTTTCCGAAAAGAAGGGGGTCAGCGATCGCGGGCCGAGCCGCCCGAGCATCACCGTTTCCTCGACCGTGATGGGAAAATCAAGCTCCATCCGCGCCGACTGCGGCACATAACCGATCCGGCCGACGCTTTTTCCGGGCGCCGCACCGAGGACCGTTATGGTCCCCTGCCGCGGCTTGAGAAGGCCGAGCATGAGCTTCAGGATGGTGGTCTTGCCGCCGCCGTTGGGCCCGATGATGGCGAAGAACTCCCGTTCGGCGATATCGAAGGAGACCTCTTCGAGCACCGGCCACGCCGCGTAGGCGAAGGAGACCTTGTCGAAAGTGACGATATTCACTGCGCCCCTCCGAACGATGCGGCGAGCGCCTCGGCGACCGACCACAGATTCTTCGCCACATCCTCGACGAGCGGATCGATCATAACGACCTTTGCCCCGGTCGCATCGGCGACCGCCTGCGCCTCGCGGCCCGAGAACTGCGGCGCGACGAAAAGGGCGGAAACCTTTTCCCGCCGCACGATGTCGGTCACCGCCGCCAGATGCTGCGCTCCCGACTCCTTGCCCGCGATCTCGATGGGCACCTGTTTCAGGCCGTACGCGTCGGCAAAGTATCCCCACGAGGGATGGAACACGATGAAGGGACGTCCCTTGAAGGAGGCCAGCAGGGTCGCTATCCGGCCGTCGAGCGCATCCATTTCATCGGCAAATGCAAGAAGGTTGTTCTGATAGCGGGTAGTATGCGCCGGATCGGCCGCCGCAACGGCCGCGGCGACCGCACGGGCCTGTTCTTTAAGTAAGTGGGGAGAAAGCCATATGTGCGGATCGCCGCCGCCGTGATGGTCCGCATAGTTCGGACAGGCGGCATGATCCTCTGCGGCAAAACCCTCCGCGTGGTGGGCACAATCATGTTCCCGGTGTTCCGTCTGTTGGCCGTCGGCCGGACGCTTGGCGATATCGGTATCGGTCCGCACGAAGGTGACGCCGGGATACGAACCGCGCACTTTTTCAAGCCACGCGATCTCCGAGGGGTCACCGGTCAGGAAGAACAATTTCGCCTGCGATAATCCCGCCATCTGGTCGGGAAGCGGTTCAAAGGTGTGGGGGTTGGCGCCGGGACGGACCAGCGCCGTCACCGTCACCCGGTCGCCGCCGATACGCTCGACGACATATTTGAGCGGCGGGATGGAGACGAACACCGCCATTTTCCCGTCGTTCTGCGGCATCTGCGCGGCCGAACCGCCGCCGGCGGTCAGAAGCCACGCGATGACGCCGACCAGCACTGTTAAGATCGTTATCCAGACGAATTTTTGCACGGCGTACACACCTTACCTACATACGTCCGGCAGAATATCAGAGGAGCGGGCGATAGTCAATAATGTCACCTCCTCCGTCAAGAAGGTTCCTTTTGCTTTTTAAGGCGAACTTTGCTATCGTTGAGCATGACTCGTCTGTCTCACAACGCACCGCACGCCGCGTGCGATCTTATTTTCCGGCCCGCCGTTCCGGCCGACTTCGATGAACTGTGGCCGATACTCCATGAGGTATTCGAGAGCGGCGAGAGTTACCCGCACCGTCCCGGCACGACGAAGGAAGAGGGCTACCGCTACTGGATAGAGACGCCGACCGTTTCTATCGTGGCGATCCTTGAGGGCCGCATCGCCGGCACCTACTATCTGCGCCCCAATCAGGTCGGCCTCGGCTCGCATATCGCCAACGCCGGGTACATGGTCGCCTCGTGGGCGCGGGGACTCGGCATCGGCCGTGCGCTCTGCCTCCACAGCATCGAGGAGGCGCCGAAAAACGGCTTCAAAGCGCTCCAGTTCAACCTCGTGGTCGCCTCGAACGCCCCGGCGGTCCATCTGTGGACCTCGTGCGGCTTCACCATCATCGGGACGATACCGAAGGCCTTCGACCACAAGCGGCTCGGTCTCACCGACGCCTACATCATGCACCGGTTCGTATAAGGAGGAACCCATGAACATCTCGTTCGTTACCGTCCACGTCCCCGAACTCGACAAGACCATCGTTTTCTATGAGACCGTGATGGGTTTCACCGTCGCACGACGCTTCAAGGCGGGGCCGCAGGTCGAGATCGTCTTCATGGCCGACGGACGCGGAGCCCAGATAGAATTTATCACCGGTACCGGGCATACCGTGAACGCCAAAGGGCTCTCCATCGGCTTCGAGGTCCCTGACATCGAGGCGACCCACGCCCATCTCAAGGCGCACGGCGTCCCCATCATCTACGGCCCGGCGACGATGCCGAGCGGCGTGAAACTGCTGAACGCGAAGGACCCCAACGGCCTCGAACTCGGCTTCGTCCAGTATCCCAAATAACCTTTTCTTTCCACTTGCAATTCATTTTCGTTTTGTTAAAATGCCGTTGTCTGACGCACAGAGGTGGGAAATGAAGCAACGATTTCTTAAGTTGATCGTCGCGGCGCTGGGGTTCTCTTCTTTCTTTCTTCTCGGCTGTGACATCTACGGTTGCAACGACGATACGAAGTTGATGGACGATGATAAATTCTTTTCCGCCTACTGCGACGAACTGTTCTACTGTTCCGTGGAGTGGAGCGCTCAGTTCAACAACGACCTCGACAACTGCATCGCGCAGGGAAGAAAAGAGATATTCGACGGGAATTATATGGACCTGACCTACACGGAAGGGAACAAATGTCTCGATTGCCTTGCGGACCTTCTCTGCAACGACTTTCTTCTCTGCGATTGGCAATATGCCGATTACAAGACTTATACAAGTTGCCCCGCCTGTCCCGACTGTGCTCATATGTTTCACCCAAGACTATCCTGCAAACCCAACATCTATCTCTATCCCGAAGAAACGACCGAACTGGCGGTCACCCTTTCGTTCCCGCGCGGCGGCGAAGTGACCGTTTCGGACCCCGAGTACGGCGACGGCTGGCGGGTGACCGTGACGCCCGACGGCATCATCGACAACAAATACGGTTACCTGTTCTACGAATCGTTGGGTCCCGACCGTTTCCAGCGCGACGCGGCATGGCGCATCGAACGCGACGAACTCGAGCCGTTCTTCCGCGCCGACATGGCCGATGCCGGATTCCGCGGCCGCGAGATAGACGATTTCGTCGACTACTGGCTGCCGATCCTTGACCGCTGCCCCTCCTACGACATCTACCCGCAGACCAATACCGAGATCGACGAGCATGTGCTCGTGAACTTCTCGCAGACACCCGACATTTTCATTCGTTACTACTATGTCATCGGTTGCGCCAAGGGTGTTCCGACCTTCGCGACGCCCGCCTTGCACACACCGGTCGAACGGACCGGCTTTACCGCGCTCGAATGGGGCGTGATACCTTTGTTCGACTACTGAGTCTTCGCAAAAAACGCTCTTGCATTTTATTTCCGGTGCGGGTAGAATGGCGGCGTGGAATCACAACGGGGGTAATGTCATGAAGTTCGCTCTTGCCGTTTTTGCGGTGTTGCTTCTTCTCGCCGCCTGCGACGAGTTCAAGGAGGCGCCGCTGTCGAAATGCATAACCAATCCGGCGACGGCACTTCTCTTGGAAGAAGAAGAGAACCCGTGCCAGTCCAGAGCCATTCTCGTATCGCGAACCGAAGATAAACTGGTGATCGACTATCAGCAGTTGTTCGTCTGCGCCGGTATAAAATATGGGTATATCGCCCATGTTGACGAGGCCGATCCGACGATACTCATTATTGAAATAACCTCCGAGAGCGGCGATTCGGTCGCCACTTGTGTTTGCTGTAAACGGATGACGGTGACCTATAAGGCCGCCGCCGAAAAGATAGCGAAGATAACTCAAGTGAAGGTTTCCGGCGATGATTGGGAACTCCCCTCCCTGCTCCCGATAGAGACACCGTAATCACTCACAACTCCTTTTTTCTATTGCAAATCGCGAATCTCTGACTATAAAGGGGGCCGGCCTGCCCCGAGTGTAACCGAGGCGGCGTCCATTTCGCTATATGAGGAGCCCCGATGAAAGCACCCGCCCGCAACGACAAGATCCGCAACATCGCCATCATCGCCCACGTCGACCACGGTAAGACCACCCTCGTCGACGCCATGTTCCGCCAGAGCGGCGTCTTCCGAGAGGGACAGGAAGTGGCCGAGCGCGTCATGGACAGCATGGATCTGGAGCGCGAACGCGGCATCACGATATCGGCCAAGAACTGCGCCGTCCATTGGAACGGCGTCAAGATAAACATCATCGACACCCCCGGCCACGCCGATTTCGGCGGCGAGGTCGAACGGGCCATATCGATGGCCGACGGCGCGCTCTTGCTCGTCGACGCATCGGAAGGGCCGCTCCCGCAGACGCGGTTCGTGCTCAAAAAGGCGCTCGAATCGGGACTGCGCGTCATCGTCGTCATCAACAAGATCGACCGCAAGGATGCCCGGCCGCAGGAGGTCTTGGACGAGATACTCGACCTTTTCATAGACCTTGAGGCGAGCGACGACCAGCTCGAATTCCCGCTGCTATACGCCATCGGCCGCGACGGCACCGCGCAGAAAACGCTGGAAGAGAAGGGCGAGAACCTGCAGGTGCTCTTCGATCTGATACTGAAGGAACTCCCCGCCCCCGCCTACGATCCCGCCGAACCGTTCCAGATGCTCGTCTCCGATCTCGGCTATTCCGACTACCTCGGACGGCTCGCCATCGGCAAGATAGTGAACGGCGCGGTCAAATCGAACGACCAGCTGGTCCGCATCGCCGAGAACGGCTCACAGCCGGCGCTCAAGGTGACGCGCCTCCAGACCTACGACGGCATCAAGGTGGTGCCGGTCGACGCCGCCGAACCGGGCGACATCATCGTGCTCGCCGGCGCCGACGAGGTGATGATCGGCGACACCATCTGCAACCGCGAAAGCCCCAAGGCACTGCCGCGGATCAATGTCGACGAGCCGACCGTGTCGATGCGCTTCGCGATAAACACCTCCCCCTTTGCCGGCAGAGAGGGGAAGTTCGTTCAGTCGTCGAAGATACGCGAACGGCTGACCAAAGAAACGCTCCGCAATGTCTCGATACAGGTCGAAGAGGGTGAGAACCGCGACAGTTTCATCGTAAAGGGGCGCGGCGAATTCCAGATGTCGATACTCATCGAGCAGATGCGGCGCGAGGGTTTCGAGCTGTCGGTCGGCCGCCCCGAGGTCATCTACCGCTACAAGGACGGCGTGCGGCAGGAACCGATCGAGCATGTCTACATCGACTGCGAAGAACAGTTCATGGGGGTCATTACCGAGAAGCTCTCGATACGGCGCGGCCGGATGGTGAACCTCGTCAACAACGGCCGGGGGCGCGTCCGGATGGAATTCTCGGCGCCGTCGCGCGCGCTCATCGGTTTCCGCGACGAATTCCTGACCGACACGAAGGGGACCGGCATCCTCAATTCGCTCTTCGACGGCTACGACGACTACCGCGGCGATTTCCCGACCCGCTTCACCGGCTCGATCGTCTGCGACCGGCAGGGGGAGGCGGTCGCCTACGCCATCTTCAACCTCGAACCGCGCGGACGACTCTTCGTCGTGCCGGGCGACAAGGTCTACGAAGGGATGGTGGTCGGCGAACACAACAAGGACCGCGACATCGATGTGAATGTCTGCAAGGAAAAGAAACTCTCCAACATGCGCGCCGCCGGGAAGGACGACAACATCCTCCTCACCCCCGTCCGGCCGATGACGCTCGAAGAGGCGATACACTTCATCCGCGACGACGAACTGGTCGAGATAACGCCGCTCACCATCCGCCTGCGCAAGATCGTTCTCGACGGCCTCGAACGCCACCGGAACAAAGGCTCGGAACTCAAGGCGCAGCGCGAAGGGAGCTGAACCGCGCCCGCTCCCTATCAAATTCGGATACTTGACACTTTTATAGTTGCCAGCCCGTTGCCTTTGCTTATAATTCCTTAAGCATAATGCAGGTACGGAGGTGTGCCATGCAACGGACATTCTCGCTCATCGTGCTGTTCCTCGTGGTGACGCTCCTGTCGTTCGCGGCGGCATGGCAGGTGCAGATCGCGTGGGGCGCGGAAGGCGATACGACGAAAAAGGAGGCGAAGATGGATAGCACGAAAAAAGTGGTGAAAAGCGAGGAGGAGTGGAAGAAGGAACTGACCCCCGAACAGTACCGTATCCTGCGGCAGGCGGGGACCGAACGGGCCTTCACCGGCGCGCTCAACGATCTCTACGATCCCGGCCTCTACCGCTGCGGGGCCTGCGGCGCACCGCTGTTCCGCAGCGACACGAAGTACGACCACGGCTCCGGTTGGCCGAGTTTCACCGAACCGATAACGGCCGGTGCGATCGAATACCGCGACGACAACACCTACGGCATGAGCCGCGTCGAGGTGCGCTGCGCCGCGTGCGGTTCGCATCTGGGTCATGTATTCGACGACGGACCCGGACCGAACGGCAAGCACTACTGCATCAACTCGGCCTCGATGAAGTTCGAAAAGGCGACGCAGGCGACGGGTCCCCAAAAGGCGACCTTCGCGGCGGGCTGTTTCTGGGGCGTCGAACTCAAGCTGTCGCAGGTGCCGGGCGTCCTGTCGACGCGCGTGGGCTACACCGGCGGTCACACCAAATCACCCACCTACGAAGAGGTCTGCACCGATGAGACGGGACACGCCGAGGCGGTCGAGGTGACCTACGACCCGACGAAGGTGAGCTATGAGAAACTGCTCGATACTTTTTTCAACCTGCACGATCCGACGCAGATAGACCGGCAGGGGCCCGATATCGGCGCGCAGTACCGGTCGGCGATATTTTACCACTCGGCGGCGCAGGAACTGGCGGCGAGCGCGACGGTGAAGAAACTCAACGCCTCGGGGAAATACCGCCGTCCCCTCGCGACGCAGGTCGTTCCCGCCGACACCTTCTATCCCGCCGAGGAGTACCACCAGAAATACTATCAAAAACGCGGCAAACAAGGCTGCGGCATCTAGAAAACTTCACGCCTCACGCCGTTTGTGCTAGGGTGGGCCGAACGACGGAGGCATCATGCGTTCCCCGGCCATACCTGAACCATTGATACGGGCGGTCATCGGCGCGGTGCTCGGCGACGATATCGCCGCGCGGCCCGCCGGCGACGCGATACCCAAACATCTCCTCGCGCCGCATGCCGAGCGGATCATGCGCCTCAGCGAGCGGTTCACCGGAGATGCCGCCGAGCGTCTGCCGCGCTATCTCGACGAGGCGAGGCTCGACGATTCCTACGCCCTCTATTATATGCCCATCAACGCGGCGAAGGTCGCGACGCTCATCGGTATCGCCCGCGCCGCCGGATATCTGACAGCCGGATCGCTGCGCGTCGCCGAACTGGGGTGCGGCCCCGGCGGCGGGCTCGTCGGCGCGCTCACGGCGCTTGAGGGAACGGCGCTCACCCTCACCGGCGTCGACCACTCCGAGTCGGCGCTCGCGCTTGCCGGACGGATCATTAGTGCCGCAGGAGGCACCTTTCCCTCCATCCGCTTCAATCTCGAAGGCGCGGTCCCCGACCTCAAAACGCCGCAGGATATCTTCATCATCGCCAATACCCTCAATGAACTCTGGCGTGGCCGCGATGACACCATCGAGAAACGGACGCGGCTCGTCGCGGGACTCGCGGAAAAGCACCTCGCGCCGGGCGGCGTCATCCTGCTCCTTGAACCGGCGCTCCGTGCCCCGTCGCGGGAACTGGTCGCGGTGCGTGATCGGCTTCTTGCAGGCGGCGGCTGGCGCATCCTCCACCCCTGCACCCACCACGCCGCCTGTCCGTTTGCGGCCAATTCCGATGAGTGGTGTCACGATCTTCTCTCGTGGGAAATACCTGACATCGTGCGACAGATGGACGACCTCATGGGCTTCAACAAGCACCGGCTCAAATTCAGTTCGCTCGTGCTCACCCGCGGAGAGCCGATCTCGCCCGCCGACCGCTGGTATGTCCTGATCGACCCGCATGAAGCGAAGGGAATGACCGATCTTGTGGCCTGCGGCGAGCGCGGCATGGTGCGGATGATACTTTCGCGGCGCAGTTACAGCGAAGCGAACCGCCCCTTCCGCAAACTCGGCAAGGGAGACCACTTCACACTGAACTTATCGCACGAACCGGAAAAACTCTACCGGTTGACGCCCGATGATACGGTCTTGGTCGACTGACCGTTTTTTGACTTCCGTTCCGGAAATGATACACTCGCCGTCATGAGAAATGAGTCCCCCGCTCACCGTTAATGAGGACCGACACATGAAGAAAAAAACGATCTTTGCATCATCCTGCATACTGTTGACCTATCTCCTCGGCTCCTGCGCCTCGGCGCCGGTAGAAGAGGCGCCGCCGCCGAAAAAAAAGGTGATCGCCGATGACGGCACCAACCCCTTCACCGAACAGACCTTCACCTTCAAGAACGGTGACCGCTACATCGGCGAGGTGAAGGACGGTCTCATGGAGGGACAGGGAAAATACATCTTCACCGACGGCAAAGTTTACGAAGGACAGTTTTCCAATAACAAGTTCAACGGCGACGGCGTCCTCACCTTCCCCAACGGCGATGTCTATACCGGTCAGTTCCAGAACGATCAGCGGCACGGCATCGGTTCGATGGTCTTCAAGAGCGGCAACCGCTACGAAGGGGAGTTCCGCGACGATGTGATGCAGGGAAAAGGAAGTTTCCGCTACATCGACGAGACGCAGTACGACGGCGAATTCGAGAAAGGGAAACGGCAGGGAAAAGGGGTCCTTTCCCACCCAAGCGGCGAAAGCTATGACGGCGAATGGGCCAACGATAAGAAACACGGCTACGGCGTGTGGAAATACGCATCGGGCGAACGCTATGAAGGGACCCTCGACGAGGGGGAGATCCACGGCCGCGGCGCCTATTACTTTAAGGATGGCAAGGTGTATGAAGGGGCGTTCCGCTTCGGCAAGATCACCGGCGAAGGAAAGTTGACCATGCCCAACGGATGCGAATATGTCGGCGGCTTCAAGAACGGCAAATATTCGGGCAACGGCGTCATGACCTGTCCCGGCGGCGTTCGTCAGGAAGGGATGTGGGAAAACAACAAACTCATCCGCAATGTCGAGAAGGATGACGACGAAGAATCGGCGGAACCCGAGAACCCGGCGGACGAAGAATAAACGCTACCCTTTTTCGGCGGTTTTTTCCAGCAGGCCCCGTATCGTGCGCATCTCCCTCTTGAACCGTTCGAACCGATCCCCCGTCAGCACCGGAGCCGCGATCATCTTTATCCGGAGCGGATTTTCCCACTTTCCCTGCCGTTTGATGCCGAAATGGAGATGCGGGCCGGTGCTGCGGCCGGTGCTGCCGAGCCGTGCGACGATCTGCCCCCCCTTGACCACACTCCCCGCCCGGGTGGCGAAGGAATTCAGGTGCAGGTAATAGGTCTCGGTCCCATCGATGTGCCGGATGATCAGTTTGTTACCCGAAGCGCCGTCCATCCCCGCAGACACGACCCGCCCCGCCGCCACCGCATAGACCGGCTCACCCATCCGGCCACCGTAGTCGACGCCGTTGTGCAGATGCCGCTGTCCGGTGATGGGATGGATACGGAAACCGAAGGTCGAGGTGATATGAATGCGGTCGACCGGGAGACGCAGACCGCTCGAGGCGAGCGCCTTGCCGTCGACGGTGTAGTGTGCGTTGTAGGCCGATTTCGGATCATCCTCTTCGTACCAGAAGGTCTCGCGGTGTCCCGCTATCTTACCGGTATATGATGCGAACAGCACCCGGCCGCCGGGTATGCGCCGCCCCTTGTAGAATTCCTCCTCGACGAGGATGCGGTAGGTGTCGCCGTTGCGGGCGTCGGTGTTGAACGATATCATCCCTTCGAGCGCGTTGTTGACCGCCTGCCGTATCCACGTGGTCACCTCGCTGCGCTGGGCGAGCGAGGCGTTGAGCGTTCCCTGCATCTCCCCGGCGATGATGCGGCGTCGCATCTCGGTGGGATAGCGAGTGAAGGAGTATTCGAGCCTGCCCGTCTTTTCGCTGCGGATGAGGGTATGATAAGTGACGATGTTGGGACGATAGACAAAGCGGGTTACCTTGCCGTTCTCATCGAACCAGACCCGGAGCGCTTCGCCTGCATAGAATTTACTGAAATCGACCTGATCGCGTATCCCGTTGGCGATCTCCAGAACATTGGCGAGCGTCATCCCCGGCACCGCGAGCAATGAATCCTCGAACCCTTTGTAGGGAAGTATCCAGCCCTCCACATAGTCGGCGCTCGCCGTTTCTTCGGGAACCAACGATGCGTAGCCGATGTAGGGATCGAACGGGTTGACGCTCATTGCGTCGACCGCGTCACGATCATCCGGCGTGTCGTCCGGGAAAAGGAACCATAGCGCGAGCATAAAGAGCCCGATCGCCATGAACAGAAAAACAAGTCGCTGCGGACGGTTACCTTCCTTATAAAAGATGAAACGGTCTATCCGGCCGGGGTTTCGCTGCATCGGCACCTCGTTTTCGACGGGGGATGCTAGCCGAAAGAAGCACCTTTGTCAACAGCAAGTTGCCGTCGGGCATCACTTTTTAGCCAAAAAGACGCGCCAACTGAAAGACGGTGACCGCCGCGAAGTAGGCGAGGAGCGTCATCCCCACATACTGCGCCGTTGCCCATTTCCAACTGCCCGTCTCTGCCTTGACCGCCGCGAAGGTGGCCACGCACGGCGCCGAGAAGAGTATGAATATAAGGAACGCGAGCGCCGCGGCGGGCGGATAGGTCTCGCGCAGTTTTTCCGAAAGCCCCGAACCGATGACGCCGCTGTCCTCCTGCGAGAAGAGTATCGCCGCCTGCGAGACGAACATCTCCTTGGCGGCGAGCGACGCGAGCGCCGCGTCGGCGATGCGCCAGTCGCCCCCCATCAGTTCGAATGCGGGCTCGACAGCGGTGCCGATCCGCCCCAGCAGGGTGCCGCGCGCCTGCTCATCGGGCGTCCCATCGACCCGGGGCCACGCCGCGAGCAGTCCCAGAAGAATGCTCGCGATGAGTATCGTCGTCCCCGCCTTTTCGAGGAAATGGCGACCGCGGTCCCACGACGAGGCGAGGATCTCTTTCACCGGCGGCATCACATATTCGGGAAGCGCGGGAAGACAACCGCAATTGTCGCCCTTGAGAAGCGTCTTGCGCAGGATCAGCACGAAAATGACCGCCGCAAGAGCACCGACCAGATAAACGCCGAAGAGCGCCGCCGGACGCCACGCCGGGGCGAAGAAGGCCGACACGAGGAGCAGATAGACCGGCAGGCGGCCCGAGCACGAAAGGAACGGTAGCATCATGATCGCGGCGATCCGTTCGCGGCGGCTCGCTATCGAGCGGGTCGCCATGACCGCGGGGACCGAACAGCCGAACCCGAGGGCGAGCGGCACGAAACAGCCGCCCGACAGGCCGATGCGGGTCATGTGGCGGTCGAGCAGCGCCGCGCCGCGGGCGAGATAACCGCTCTGTTCAAGAAACGCCATACCGAAGAATAAGAGGAACAGGTTTGGCGTGTAGGCGAGCACCCCGCCCACCCCGGCGATGACGCTGGTGACGAGCGTCAGCCCCAGCGACCCCTCGGCGAAGGGACCGTTCGCAGCCACCCACCGGCCGATATGGGAAAAAAAATGTTCAAGGGCGAGCGCCGCCGGACCGCCGACCGCAAAGACCACCTGCAGGAAGAAATACATACAAAGGATGAAGAGCGGCACCCCGAATCGGCGGTGGAGCACCCAGCGATCTATCCGCTCGGTCACCTCGCGTCGACTGCCTGCCCCGAGACTGAACATTCCTGAATATCACCTCATTCCGGTAGGTTGTCCACCTTTCGACGAGAACTCTCGCCTCTGGCAACTAAATTCGCCTCTTTGAATATAGTTAGACGTACCTAACTTGTCAAGAACTTTTTTTGGAGTTCCTAATTTTGTTATTGACTCCGGCCATTCCGGCACTATAATCACCTCGACACTGGTACGGGAGGAAACCCATGACCGAAATGATATCGGGACTTACCTCGGTTCAGGAAGATTATCTCGAAACGATCTACCGCCTGACCATCGAGCGGAAGGTGGCGCGCAACAAGGAGATCGCCGAGGCGCTCAATGTCAAGACCGCCACGGTGACCGGCGCGGTCCAGCATCTGGCCGAGATCGGTTATGTCAACTACGAGAGTCACGGCTATGTGACGCTGACCGACATCGGCGCGAAACTGGCCAAGGAACTGCTCGAACGGCATAAACTCTTTTACGAGTTCTTCCACGGCATACTCGGGCTCGACGAGAAGATCGCCGACGAGGTCGCCTGCCGCACCGAACACCACATCACCGGTGAGCCCTACCGCCGCTTCCGCGACCTGGTGACCCACTTCAAGAACTGCACCAACCCCGGCAAGTATCAGGGATAACCCTTCACCATGCAGATATTCGGCCCCATCCCCTCGCGCCGGCTCGGCTGGAGTCTCGGCGTCAATACGCTCCCCGAAAAGATATGCTCCTACTCCTGCGCCTACTGTCAGGTGGGACTGACGCAACACTTCGACACCACTCGGCGCGACTACGCCGATCCGCAGGAACTGGCCGCGCTGGTCGCCGAGAAGATCGCGGCGGTGAAACAGAAAGGGGGAACGGTCGAAGTGATATCGTTCGTCCCCGACGGCGAACCGACGCTCGACGCGCGACTGGGCGATGAGATCGCGGCGGTCCGTTCGATGGGGAAGGTGGCGGTCATCACCAACGGATCGCTCATGGACCGCGCCGATGTGCGGCGCGACCTCCTGCAAGCCGACATCGTATCCATTAAGATCGACACCCTCGATCAACCAGCGTGGCGAAAAGTGGACTGCCCGGCCGACGGGGTCGCACTGCCCGCCCTGCTCGACGGCATACGGACCTTCGCGAAGGAATTCAAAGGGACGCTACTTACCGAAACGATGCTCGTGGGCAAAGTGAACGACGATGCGGCGCGGCTCACGGCCACCGCGAAATTCATCGCCGACCTGAAACCGAAAAAGAGTTATATCCTCGTACCGACGCGGCCCCCGGCGCGGCTCGACATCACCCTGCCGACCCCCGAGACCCTCGCCGCGGCGTGGCAGATATTCACCGCCGCCCTGCCGCCCGACACCGCCGAGATGCTCACCGGCCACGAGGGGAACGCCTTCTCCTCGACCGGCGACGCACGGGCCGACATACTCGCCATCACGGCGGTCCACCCGCTCCGCATCGAGAACATCGAGAGCATTCTTCACGCGGCAGGCGCCTCGTGGGATATCGTTGAATCACTCAAGAACGAAGGGCTCGTGAGCGAGGTCACGTTCGGTACCGACCGCTTCATCGTCCGCGCCCTCCACACCTTCACGAAAGGATAAGTCATGAAACAGTTCCTCTGCTTCCTCCTGTTCACCCTGCTCGCGGTGAGCGCCTGCACCAAAAAACAGGAAACGGCCGACACCGCCGGAAAGAAGGATGTCATTACCGAGAACCTGAATAAGGAATCCGGCTCCGAGAATCCTCCCGCCGACGCCAAAGGCTCTGGCGGGCAAGCCCTCACGCCGACCGACCTGACCGCACCCCCCGCCGCCTTACCAGGCTTGGGCGGGCAGGCAGGGCTCAAGGAGACGACCGAGGGAGCCTTTCAGGTGAAGAAAAGTTATACCGAACACGGGCGGCAGATCATCGTGAAGAATGCCGGCAACGCCGCCGCGTTCAAGAAGGCGGGCTCGAATTTCGCGCAGGTCGAACCGAACTGGGACGCCCCCTACAACCTCAATTATCAGGGACTCCGCAAGGTCAATCTCTACCTGACGATGTATGAGAAATGGCCCAAAGAGGTCCTTCAGCAGTTGAACGGCGCAGCGGTCACGATATCGGGAATGGTCATGCCGACCGGCCCGGTCCCTCAGGATGGGCGCATGATCGATTTCTGGCTCGCCAATCCGACCGTGGTCATGGCGGGATGCGTCTTCTGTAATCCGCCGACGCTGGCCGATCTCCTCCATGTCGAAACGATGTCGGGCTCGAAGCCGCTAGTGGTCGACCGCGAACAGCTCTACACCGACATCGTGCCGGTGACCGTCACCGGGCGGCTCTCGTTCGGCTATAAAAAAACGGCCGACGGCGTCGAGTCGCTCTTCCAGATAGAACTCTACACCTGGCAGAACGTCGAACGGTAAGTTCAACGGGAGACGGTCGAGAACTTCCCCGGGTATAAAAAATAGCGCGAACATTTGTTGACATTTTCTGAAAATAATGTCAATATCTGAACATGGCGGGTTTGTTGAACAGGTAGTGCATTGAAATTAGAGAATATCTTCACTCTTGAAGCGGCGGCAAACGCAGGCATTACCCGCAGAGAGCTGGCAGAGAAAATACAGAAAAAAGAGATCCTTCGATTGGCGCAGGGCCTTTACCTTGATGTGACGGCGGGGCTTTCTCCTGAACATATCGATTTCATCACCGCCCAGCATAAGTTCGGGAAAAATATCGTCATCGGCGGTCTCTCCGCCCTTTTTTATCACGGGCTTATCGATCAGCCGCCGCAACAGGTATGGGTCATCGTACCGCCGACCATCCGGACAACGGACCGGCGATACCGCCTGATACGCACGAAAGGGCCGCTCGACATCGGTATCGAGCAGCATGATCTGTTCCGCATCTGCGATATCGACCGCGCGGTCGTCGAGGCGTTCCGCTTTTCCGCCAAGATGGGTTTGCAGAACGCCGTCACGGCGGCGATCCGGGCGATCAAGGAAAAAAAGACGACTTTTCCGAAGATCATGGCGATGGCGCGGGCAATGGGTTATGAATCGGCCATACTCAAACACGGGGAAACGCTCACCGGCATAATGGAGAACACATGACCGGCCTCGCAGACACCATTCGATCGCGACTGCTTTCCATTTCGATCGCCGAACGGGTCGCCTATCAGAATGTCCAAACGATGTTCCTCCTCGAAAGAATGGTCGCGCGGCTTACCCGCGAAACGCATCTGTTCGAGCATATTGTTTTCAAGGGAGGATATGTCGCGCTCCGGGCCTTTCACTCACCGCGCTATACGATGGACCTCGATGCGATCGTCAGCGATGCCGATCTCGAAGCGATCGGAACGGTCGCGATCACGGCGATAGAGGCGACCAGCGATGACGGCGTCTGGTTCCGATACGAGAGAACGGCGGAACTTCAAACCCTCGGTGAGTACGGCGGCATCCGGTACTTCTTTCGCGGCGGTATCGGCGAGATGCCCGAGAAATATCTGAAAGCGCAGTCTCTGCATCTCGATCTGGCGACGGGTGATGTGGTCGTTCCCGCGCCGGAGGTCCGTATGTTGGCGGCGCTCGTCGGCGAACAGTCGCTGACCTGGAAGACCTACACCATAGAATCAGCCGCCGCCGAAAAACTGCACACGCTTCTGGTGCGCGGTTCGGATAATTCCCGCTCAAAGGATGTGTACGACCTCCACCGATTTCTACCGCAGTGCCGGATGCCGGTGCTGAAAGAGGCGCTGGCGGCGACCTTCAGCGCGCGCGGCGATCAACTGCCGGAACGATTGACCCCGGCGGTGAGGGCGATCGATCTCACGCTTCTTAAAAAAGGGTGGAAGAACATGACGGCGGGACTCACCTCGTCGGTTCCGCTCGACGAGGCGTTCACGGTCGTTGTGAAGTATTGTCGGACGCTGGATGATATGCGTTAAGATCGTGCAGAACTTCCCCGACATCAAAGTGCAGTTCGTCGAGAACTTCCCCGGGTGCGGGAAATAGTCAGCGGGATAGCCGCTCAGAAATGAAGGCGCCGACCTCTTTTGCAAGCGCAACAAATTTCTTTGTTTCGTCTTCTTCCGGAGTTGCCAACGAGGTCGGATAGCGATATTCGACCGCGAAATCGGTCAGCGATGCGATCTGATAGCGATCCAGCGCGGAAAAATCATTGTTGTGTTCGATGCAAAGGGTCAGCAACGAATCGAGATCGTGGATATGCGGTATCGGTATGGCATTCTCATCCATGTATGCCTTAAGATACTTCTCGACTGCCTGTTGGCAGTGAAAGCAAACGATCTCGCGATGCGGGAGACCCAGTCGGAATAACGCCTCGGCGGCGGCGATATCGCCTTCGGCTTTGGCCAGCCATTCGGCGGCTTGCTTTTTCATAAAGACACTCCCGCCGTCGCGGCGTTGGCCATGGTGTTTATCTGCCGTTTCTCTTCTTCGTACCGGGCGCGGTCCATGACGATGATGTCGATGGCGTCGGCGCCGCAGGTGTCATGGAACATGATGCGGAGCCGGGTCCGCAATGAGCGTATCTCGGCGTCGCCGAGTCTGTCACGCGTCACGATCATCACATCCCAATCGCTGTCGGCGCGTTCGGTGCCGGTCGCCCGCGATCCGAACATAAGGATGCGGTCATAGGCCACACCAAGGCTCGCGAGCGCGTTCTTGAAAAAGGCTGAAACCATGCGGTTAGTTATTGTTTTCCGTTTCATCGGACCCTCCATCCACAGGAGGATGATACCAAAAGAAAATAAAATCGCAACTCCACGAATCAAGACATCTAAAATCTTACCGAGGAGCGGTACGTCAAGACATTTGATA
>ENA-UOWG01000207-UOWG01000207.1-activated-sludge-metagenome-genome-assembly--contig:-NODE-207-length-89678-cov-7.255883_pt1 | contig 89678 bp, 65 predicted proteins | sample MGYA00238147_ERZ761563 | MGnify/ENA primary metagenome ERZ761563 (study PRJEB28884, sample SAMN05720216) | anaerobic digester metagenome | isolation source: active sludge of municipal...
GAAATACAAATGCGTTCTGTGCGGCTACATCTACGATCCCGCGGTCGGCGATCCCGACGGCAACGTGAAACCGGGGACCCCCTTCGAGAAGCTCCCGGCGGACTGGGTCTGCCCCATGTGCGGGGCCGACAAGGGAAGCTTCAGCCCGGCGTAAGCCCGCCCCCCGGGCCGACCGCGGCCGGACGAAACCGTCCCGGCGGCCGAGCCGGGTCGTTGATGCCTTCGCCTCTTGCGGCTAGAATAGGCCGTCCCGGAACGCCGGGGCGGCTTATTCGTTTTTTCAGGAGGACCTTGGTGATCTCCCGTGAGGACTTCATATTCGCCATCGGGTTCGACGGCGCCGAGGCGGTGGTGGACGGCCGGGCCAAGCGCGAGTTCGGCAAGCTCTCCATTCGGGAACTGACGGAGGCGGGCCAGTGGCGCGCGGCCTTCGCGGCGGCCCTCTGGTCCGGCAAGGACGAGGATATCCAGGAGTTCCGCTCCCTCTACAACCGCGCTTCCGGCTCGGACTACAAGACCGTGGACGAACTCAAGCGCCTGTTCGGGGTGCAGAAGGAAGAGATCGCGAAGGCGTTGGTGTTATAGCGGGTGAATGGGTGAATCGTGAATAAGTGAATATGGGGGATGCCACTGCCCGCCGTTCCTATTCACCCATTCACCTATTCACTATTTCCGCAATCACACACTTCAGATACCACGACTCCGGATACCCGGACACCACGGGATGATCCGGGGCCTGGCCGCGGTCCTCCAGGTAGCGGAGGCGTCGGCCGGAATCCGCGGCGGCGTCCTCCAGCATGGCCCGGAATCTCTCCCGATCGAACCACCAGGAACAGGAGCAGGTCGCCAATACGCCCCCGGGTTCCAGGAGCCGCAGGGCGCGGAGGTTGATCTCCTTGTAGCCCCGGGCCGCACCCTCCAGGGCGGCGCGGTTCTTGGCGAAGGCGGGGGGGTCCAGGACCACGAGGCCGAAGCGGCGGCCCTCCTTTTCCAGGTCCCGCAGGAGGTCGAAGGCGTTGGCCGCTCGAACCTCGACCTTGTTTTCTAGCCCGTTGCGGCGGGCGTTCTCCCGGACCTGGGCGACGGCGGCCTCCGAGGAGTCCACGGACAGAACGGAGGCGGCCCCCGCCCGGGCCGCGCAGAGCCCGAAGCCCCCGGCGTTGCAGAAGGCGTCCAGGACGGTGCGGCCCGGGGCGTAGGCCGCGGCGGCTGCGCGGTTCTCCCGTTGGTCCAGGAACCACCCGGTCTTCTGTCCCCCCGCCAGGTCCACGACGAAGGAAAGCCCGTTCTCCCGGATATCGATCCGGTCCGGCACGGAGCCCGCAAGGACGCCGACGGAGGGGGAAAGGCCTTCCAGCCGCCGGACCGGTGCTTCGCTCCGCTCCAGGATCCCGTCGGGGCCGAGGGCGCCGCGCAGGGCCTCGACGATCCCGGCCTTCCGGGCTTCCGCCCCCGCAGCCAGGACCTGGAGGACGATCCAGGAGCCCGGCTCCCCGGCGGGCTCGCCGTCCGGGCCGAGGGGCGTCCCGACGAAGCGGTCCGCCACCAGGCCGGGAAGGCCGTCCGCCTCCCCGAAGACGATCCGGGCGCTTTCCGAGGAAAGGTCCCGGACCCGGCGGCGAAAGGCCAGGGCGGTCTCCAGGAGCCGGCGGGTGAAGGCCCCGTCCCAGTCCTCGTCGGACCGGGAATGGAGGCGGACCCGGATCTTGGAGCCCGGGCTCAGGGTGCCGGAGCCCAGGAAGCGGCCCCGGGCCGCGAAGACCCTCGCCTCCGCGCCGGAGGCCGCCGGGCCGTCGGCGCGGGCGATCTCGTTGTCGTAGATCCAGGGGTGCCCCGCCAGGATGCGGTCCTCCTCCCGGGGCTTCAGTCGAATGTCCACCTTCGCGTCCATGGGGAAAATCTAGCCCGGGCGGGGGGTGTCGGGCTAGGGCTCCCTTGATCAATTGCGAAGGGTTCTATATATTTCTACCGATAAGCAAGCGGCTCACCCGATCCATGGGATGGGAGGGCCGCGGGATCCGGCCTGTTCGGCTTTCGCGGAGTTTCCGGGAAGCCGCCGTATCCGTCGCCGCGGCCCCACGGGGGTGGCACCTCGCATCGGAAGACCGGATCCGACACGCTCGCTCGTACGAGGAGTGACCATGAAACGCCCCGTCCTTTGCGCGGCCGCCGTCCTGGCGGTTCTCCTTCCCCTGTCATCCTGCGGAACCCGCGTCTCCGCCTCCCCCCTCGGCCTCGCCGGAAACGGCGACGTGGTCGCCCGGGAGCTCCGGGTTTCCGGATTCGACGCCGTGGCTTTCGGCGGAGCCGGTATCCTCCGGTTTCACCGCGCGCCCGCCCATCGGGTGGTCGTGACCCTGGATTCCAACCTACTGGAGAGCTTCCAGGCGGAGCTTCGCGGTTCCACGTTGGAGCTGGGCTTCAAGCCGGGATTCCAGATCAACCGCTACTCCAAGCTCGAGATCGATCTCTACCTCCCGGACTTGAAGGGGATCACCCTGTCCGGTTCCGCGGAGGCGGCCCTCCTGGATTCCTTCCGGGGTTCGACCTTCCAGGCGAATCTGAGCGGCTCCGGCCGCCTGATCGGGGAAGTTCGGATGGACAGGATCCGGGTGACGATGTCCGGATCGGGCAACGTGGAGCTCGGCGGGGAGGCGGACCGGCTGGAGGCGGACATCTCCGGCTCCGGGGTGATCAAGGCCGCCCGCCTCGAGGTCCGCTCGGCCCGGGCTAGCCTGACCGGGCTCGGTTTCCTGGATGTCCGGGTCCGGGACGACCTGGACATCCGCCTGAGCGGGGCGGGCCGGGTGCGGTACTTCGGCGATCCCAAGGTCCGGAGCAGCGTCACGGGCGCCGGGACCGTGGAACGGGCGGGCGCCTGATAGTCCGCCGAGGCCCCGATCCGTCCCGAAACGGGAAGATTCATCCGGGGCGCGTCGGCATTTTTCCCCGTTCGGCTGTATACTAAGGGCTGCCGGCCTTCCGCCGGCGGCCCTTTCATTTCCGGATTATGGAGGATGCTATGGCGCAGTCGAAGTCGGGTCGATGGATTCTTTCCGGCATCGTTAGCCTGGCCCTCGGGGCCGCCGCCCTGACGACCCTGGCTTCCTGCTCCGCGGCTCCCGCCCAGCGGCCGGAAACCGTCGCGGCCGCGCCGGAGCCCGAGACCAAGCCCTCCGACGATTACTCTCCCAAACCTCCCGTGCCGCCTCCGGCCCCGGGGCCCTCGGGAGACAAAGGATCCGCGGCCGCGGCCGCCTCGGAATCCTTGAAGATGGAGGAATTCTCCAAGGACCGAGCAGCGGGGGCACCCGCCTCGCCGTCCGCGCCGGGCCGCCCCTCCGCCCCTCCCTCCGCCTCGGGCCTCAAGGCGGGCTTCTCGGACGACAACGCCCAGTTCAACTACTTCCTGGGCTTCCTGGAGGAGTTCGGCCACGTCCCGAACCACGCCTTGGAGATCGGGGAGCGCATCACCCTAAGGATCCAGGACTCCGCGGGCAAGGCCGTGCCGAACGCCCGGGTCGCGGTCCGCGCGGGGACCCGGGTCCTGGACCAGGGGCTCTCGTACGCGGACGGCACCTTCCGGCTCTATCCCCTTATCTACGAGACCACCGCCGCCAGCCTCTCGGTCCGGGTGGAGTCCCAATCCGGCTCCGCGAGCCTGGACGTGACCCGGGACGGGCCCCGCCGGGTCGTGGTCAAGCTGGACCGGCCGCGGGTCCTGCCCGCCCCCCTGCCCCTGGACGTCCTCTTCGTCCTGGACACCACGGGTTCCATGGGGGAGGAGATCGAGCGCCTTCGGGACACCATCGAGATCGTCCACGCCAACATCCGCGCCATGACCCCCAAGCCGGCGGTCCGGTTCGGCATGGTCCTCTACAAGGACCGGGGGGACGAGTACGTCACCCAGGTCGTGCCCTTCACCGCGGACCTCCCGGCCTTCCAGGCGGCCCTGGCGGAGGTCTACGCCTCGGGCGGCGGGGACACCCCCGAAGACCTCCAGGCGGCCCTGGAGGACTCCCTCAAGAAGATGGACTGGAACAAGGACGGGGTGCGGACCGCCTTCGTCATCACGGACGCGGAGCCCCACCTGGACTACGGCCAGAGCTACACCTACGCCCACGCCGCCAAGGACGCCCGGGCACGGGGCATCCGCTTCCATACGATCGGGACCGGAGGCCTGGCCGTGGAGGGCGAATACGTCCTGCGCCAGCTGGCCCAGTTCACCGAGGGCAAGTACATCTTCCTGACCTACGGGGAGACCGGGGAGTCCGAGGGCGGCGCCCCGGGCTCGGTGAGCCACCACACGGGATCCAACTTCCAGACCGACAAGCTGGAGGCCATCGTCATCCGCTTCGTGAAGGAGGACCTGGCCAACCTCTCGGACGTGCCCCTGTCCATGGACGAGGACTACTTCGAGGCGACCAAGATCCCCGAGGAGGAGCGGGACGCCACCCTGGACAAGCTCTTCGAGGAGGCCCTGAGGAACCTCACGGACTACTCGACCTTCAAGGTGGAGAAGGACACCCCCGCCGCGGTCCTGCCCCTGGTTCCGAATACCCCGGACCTGGCCTCCAACGCCGAGTACTTCGGGGAGAGGCTCCTTTTGACCGCGGTCAAGTCCAAGGCGTTCAAGCTGGTGGAGCGGAAGTCCCTGCAGTCGGTCCTGGAGGAGCTGGAGCTCCAGCTCTCGGGGCTGGCGGACGAGAAAGCCGCCGCCCGGGCGGGCGAACTCTTGGGGGCGGACATCCTGGTGACCGGCTCGGTCTTCCGCCGGGACGGGAAGTTCGAGATCTTCCTGCGCCTGGTCCGGGTCTCCACCGCCGAGGTCCTGTCCGTGGCCCGGGCCCGGGTGGACGCGAAACTGGGGCTGTGACGGAACGGTTTCCGGATTCAACCACGGAGGTCACGGAGAGCACGGAGGAAGCCGGGCTTGGAACCATAGATCCGACAGGATGGAAAGGATGAAGAAAGGATGAACAGGATGGAAGCTTGGGATCGGATATTCCCTATGGTGTATCCTGTCCATCCAGGATTTGATCCTGTTCATCCTGTCCGCTCCTTGGATGTGTAGTCTTTCTTCACCGTGTCCTCCGTGTGCTCCGTGGTGAATTCCTGAAAAATGCTGATACTATCGACAGATGGATAAGGGGAGAACCCGAATGCAAGTGGTTTCGTCGGCTCCGGCGGTAGTTCCGGCATGAGCGCGCAGAAGAAGAAGCCGACCGTCTTCCGTTGTTCCTCCTGCGGCCACGAGGAGGCCAAGTGGCTGGGCCGCTGTCCCTCCTGCGGGGAGTGGAACACCCTGCGGGAGGCGGCGGCTTCCGCCTCGTCCGTCCGCGCCGCGGGAGCCGCGGGCACCGCCGAGAGGTGGTCCCTGCCCCTGGCCGCGGTGGACCCCGCGGAGGGATCCCGCTTCCCTTCCGGCATGGCCGAGGTGGACCGGGTCCTGGGCGGAGGGGTCATGAAGGGCTCCTCGGTCCTGGTGGGCGGGGAACCGGGGATCGGCAAGAGTACCCTCCTTTTACAGGTGGCCGCCAAAGCGGGGGTGTCCGGCCGGGTCCTCTACGTCTCCGGGGAGGAGAGCGCGCCCCAGATCCGGCTGCGGGCGGACCGACTGGGCCTGGCCCGGGAGGGTCTGGAGATCCTCTGCTCCGGGGACCTGGAGCTGGTCCTGGACGCCCTGGAAAAGCTCAAGCCCCGGGCGGTGGTGATCGACTCCCTGCAGACCCTGAGGTCCGCGGAGGCCGGGAGCGTGCCGGGCACGGTGAACCAGGTGAAGTACTGCGCCCTGGCCCTGTCCGAGTGGGCCAAGGAGGCGGGCTCGGCGGTCTTCCTGGTGGCCCACGTCACCAAGGAGGGGGCCATCGCGGGCCCCAAGGCCGCGGAGCACATGGTGGACGCGGTCCTCTACTTCGAGCAGACCGACGGGGAGCTCCGCTTCCTCCGGGCCACGAAGAACCGCTTCGGGTCCACGGACGAGGTGGGCCTGTTCACGATGACCGAGACGGGCCTGGCGGAGGTGGCGGATCCCTCCCGGCTCTTCCTGACCCGCCGGGAGGGGGGCCTGCCCCCGGGCGCCGCCGTGGCGCCCCTCTGGGAGGGGAGCCGCTGCCTCCTGGTGGAGATCCAGGCCCTGACGGTCCCCGCCAAGGCCTCCCTGACCCGGGTCTACTCGGACCGGGTGGACGCGGGGAGGGTGGCCCGGATCGCCGCGGTCCTGGAGCGCCACGGGGGCCTGCGGTTCTCGGACCAGGACATCTACGTGAACGTGGCCGGGGGCATGCGCATCGCCGAGACAGGGGCGGACCTGGCCGTGGCGGCGGCCCTCTACTCCGCCCGGTCGGGCCTGTCCCTGCCGGACCGGTGCGCCGTGGCCGGGGAGCTCTCCCTGGCCGGGGAGGTCCGGCCCCTGCGGCGGATGCGGGCCCGGGTGCGGGCCTGCGGGGCCCTGGGGTATGCCGAGGTCCTGGGTCCCGTCCCCGAGGACGGGGAGAGGGAGCCCGGGTGGACCGGGGCCGCCACGATCAAGGAGGCGATCCGCAGGCTCTTCGGGCCGGGGGCCAGAGGGGCGTCCGGCGGAAAGCCCGGGCCGGAGGGGAGGGGGGAATCCGTATGAAACTGTCCATCGAGACCCGGAAGTCCGGAGTCGTGGTGCCCCTGGGGGCCCTTCGGACCGCCCGTTCCGGCGGAGTGGGGGAGTATCCGGACCTGCCGGTCCTGGGCGAGCTCTGCGAGCGCTGCGGGCTGTCCTTCGTCCAGCTCCTGCCGGTGAACGACACGGGCTTCCAGAGCTCGCCGTACTCGGCCCTGTCCGCCTTCGCCCTCCATCCCCTTTACCTTCGTCTGGCGGACCTGCCCGAGGCCGCGGCCTTCCGGGCGGAGGCGGAGTCCCTGGCCTCCCGCTTCGGAGGGAGGAAGAGGTTCCCGTATCCCGAGATCCTGTCCGCCAAGCTCGCACTCCTGCGCCGGATCTTCGACACCGCCCTCCCGGCGATCCGGAAGGACCCCGCCCTGGCCGCCTGGATCGGGGCCAACCCCTGGGTCCGGGACTACGCCGTCTTCCTGGGGCTCAAGGAGGAGCACGGCGGGAAGTCCTGGAAGGACTGGCCCGCACGCCGGGATCCCGGGGCCGGGGACATCGAGGCCCTCTGGGAAGAGCCGGGCCGCCGGGACGGCCACCTCTTCCACGCATGGGTCCAGCTGCGCTGCGAGGAGCAGTTCCTCGCGGCCTCCCGGGCCCTGGAGAAGCGGGGCGTGGCCTTGAAGGGGGACCTCCCCATCCTGATGAACGACGACTCCGCGGACGTCTGGGCCCACAGGTCCTGGTTCCGCACGGACCGGATCGCCGGTGCGCCCCCGGACATGTTCTCCGAACTGGGGCAGAACTGGGGCTTCCCGATCTACGACTGGGGCGCCCTGGCCCGGGAAGGCTATTCCTTCTGGACCGGGCGCCTCGCGCAGGCGGCCAAGTTCTACGGGGCCTACCGCATCGACCACGTCCTGGGCTTCTTCCGGATCTGGGCCCTCCCGGAGCGGGAGGAGTCCGGCTACCTGGGAGCCTTCGAACCCGGAGCCGCGGTCTCCCGCGCCGAGCTCGCGGCCGCGGGATTCTCCGACGGCCGGATCCGCTGGATCTCGGAGCCCCACATCCGGGAGGCGGCCCTGTCGGAGGCCGCGAGCCGGGGCGCCGCGGCGGCCGTCGCGGCCGAGGGGATCGCGGCCCGGGCGGCGGAGGCCCTCCTGGACCGCATCGGCTCGGAGCCCCTTTTCCTGTTCAAGCGATCCGTCCGGGGGGAGAAGGACATCCGGGCGGCGGGGCTTCCGGAGGCCCTCCGGGACTTCCTCCAGGCCGCGTGGAGGGACCGGGTCCTCATTCCCCTGGGCCCGGACTCCTTCGCCTTCGCCTGGCGTCACCCTTCCGCCTCCGCGTGGCCCAGCCTCTCGGATTCCGAGCGGTCCGCCCTGGAGGGTCTGCTCCGGGCCAAGGCCGCCGAATCGGAGAGGGAGTGGGAGGAGCACGGCCGCCGACTCCTGTCGGTCCTCAAGGACGCCGCGGACATGCTGCCCTGCGCGGAGGACCTGGGGGCGGTGCCCCCTCTCGTGCCCAAGGTGCTAGCGGAACTCGGGATCCTGGGCCTGCGGATCCCCCGCTGGACCCGCCGCTGGGACGAGCCCGGCCAGCCCTACGTCGAGCCCGGGGACTTCCCGAGGCTGACGGTCTCGGCCCCGTCCGTGCACGACACCTCGACCCTGAGGGATTGGTGGGAACACGAGGCCGGGCCCGCGGACCGTACGGCCGCCTACGGGGCGGCTCCGCCGGAATCCTGGTTGCCCGAGGTCGGGGCCCGGGTCCTGGCGCGGTTCGCCGCGGGGGCTTCGGTCCTCCTGGTGGTCCAGCTCCAGGACCTCCTGGACCTCTCCCCGGCCTACGCCTCCGGGGACTCCCGGGCCGACCGGATCAACGTCCCGGGCACCGTCGCGGATTCGAATTGGACCTGGAGGATGCCGGTCACTCTGGAGGATCTTGCCGCCGACCCCCAGTGGGCCGGGAGGGTGGGGCGCTCGGTCGACCGGTCCGCGGCGAGGCGGGCGGCCTCTCCGGCCGCGGGGCCCTAGGAACCGCGGGTTCCGGAGCGGAAGGGCCGGACGGCCGTCCCGGGCCGGTCCCGGCCTGCCCGGCGGGAGCCCCGGCGGCCAGCTCGTAGAGCAGGACGGCCGCGGACTGGGCCACGTTGAGGCTCTCGAGGTCCCCCGTGCCGGGTATCCGGACCAGGGCGGAGCAGGCCGCCCGGGAGGCGGGGGAGATCCCCGTCTCCTCGTTGCCCAGGACCAGGGCGACGGCCCGGCCGGTCGGCAGGGCGGACAGGGCCTCCCGGACGGTCCGGGAACCCCTATGGTCGGCCCCCAGGATGGCCAGGGACGGACCGGCCCGGCGCGCGAGCTCCCCGGCGTCCGATGCCCCGTACAGGTTGACCCATTCCATCCCGCCCTCGGCCACCCGGAAGGCGCTGGTGGTGACCAGGGCGGCCGCGGAGGGTCCGGCCAGGACTACGTTGCGGACGCCGAAGAAGGCGGCGGAGCGGACGATGGCCCCCAGGTTGTGGTCGTTCCCCAGCCTGTCCAGGACCAGGATCCGCTCCCCCCGGGCGGCCCAGCCCGCGGCGGTCGCGGCGTCCAGGTCCGGCACCTCGGGGGCCTCTATCATGGCCACGGCCCCCTGGTGGTGGACCGTCCCGGCCAGGCGCTCGAGCTCCTCGGGGCTCACCATGCGGTACAGCGTCTTGCGCTCGGCGAAGCGGCGCAGGACGGTGCGGAACTCCGGCAGGAGGGACTCGGCGAGGAAAAAGCGGCGGACGCGGTCGGGATTCCGGTCCAGGAGGGCCCGGACGGCGGACAGTCCGCAGACGGCAAGTTCCCGGGTGAGCTTGTTTTTCACGAATCCATGGTACTTCGGGCACGGCCCCCGGGGCAAGCGCGTCCCGGATCGGCTTGTCATCGGCGGCCCCCTCGGCGTAGTATGGACGGGTATGACAGACGTACAGGTTTCCGCCGTCAACGAGGAGACGATCGACACGATCCTGGCCGGGGACGTGGAGTTCTCGGGGACGATGGTCTTCAAGAAGCCCCTGATGATTAAGGGCAGGGTGAGCGGCACGATCCGCTCCGAGAGCGACCTCTACATCGACACGGGGGCCGTGGTGGAGGCGGAGATTTCCGCCAACCAGGTGTCCGTGCGCGGCACCGTCAAGGGCAACGTGGTGGCCAAGGACCGGGTGGACCTCTACGCCTCCTGCTCCCTGGACGGGGACATCCGGGCCCCGGAGGTGACCATGGAGACGGGCTGCCGGTTCAACGGGATCTGCACCATGACCGGGAAGAAGGCGGATGCGCCGGCTTCCTGATCCCCGGATCGCCTTCCTGGCCCTGATCCTGGCCCTGGCGACCGGACCGGCTTCGGATCTCGGCGCCCAAACACCCCGTCCGGATGCCTTGAAGCTCTACCGGGAGGGCCGGTACGAGGAGTCCCGGGTCCAGTGCCTCCAGGAAATCTCCCAGGATCCCGCCAACATCGAGGCCTACGTGGTCCTGGGTTGGAGCCTGGTGGCCCTGGGGCGCCACGCGGACGCGGAGGTCTACGCCCGCAAGGCCTACGACGAGGTGCGCAAGGATCCCCGGGTCATGGAGACCCTGGGCGAGGCCGCCTACTTCCTGGGCAAGAACGACCAGGCCCTGCGCTGGTTCCAGTCCTACATCACGGCCCTTCCCGAGGGCTCCCGCGTCGCCTCGAGCTACCAGTACATGGGGGAGATCTACATCCGCACCTCCCGCTGGGGCCACGCGGACATCGCCCTGCGCACGGCCCTCCAGTTCGAGCCGTCCAACGCCCGGTGGTGGGCCCGACTGGGCTACGCCCGGGAGATGGGTGGGGACCTGCGCTATTCCCTGGAAGCCTACGACGCGGCCCTGAAGATCAACCCCGGCCTGACGGACGCCCAGCTCGGCCGGGACCGCGTGTCCAAGCGCCTCCGCTGACGTGCCCTTCCGCGCCGCCTTCCGCACCTTCGGGTGCAAGCTCAACCAGCTCGAGACCGAGGCCCTCGCGGGAGCCTTCCGGGAATCCGGGACCGTCCTGGTCCCGTTCTCGGAGAGCGCGGACGTCTACGTCGTGAACACCTGCACCGTGACGGGCAAGGCGGAGCAGAAGGCCCGACGGGAGATCCGGAAGGCCCTGCGGTCGAATCCCCGCGCCGTGGTCCTGGTCACGGGCTGCTGGGCCGAGGTGGGGACCGAGGAGGTCGCCGCCCTGGGCCCCCGGACCGTGGTGATCCCCGGGAGCCGGAAGGACGACGCGGCCCTCCTGGCCTCGGACCTGGCGGAGGCCTGGGAGAAGGGGATGGACCTGGCGGAGGCCGCGGAGCGGGGCCGGGACGCCCGGGCCGGCCGAGCCCACGACCCCTTCGCCTTCCGACCCGAGACCTTCCTGCTCCACTCCCGGGCCTCCCTCAAGATCCAGGACGGCTGTGACAATCGCTGTGCCTACTGCCGGGTCTGCCTGGCCCGGGGCCCCTCCCGGAGCCTCGAGCCCGGCGGAGTCGTGGAGCGCGCCCGGGCCCTGGCGGTGCGGGGCGCCCGGGAAATCGTCCTGACCGGGGTGAACCTCTCCCAGTACCGGGCCGGGGGCCTGTCCATGGCGGGCCTCCTTACCCTCCTGGTCCGGGAAACCGAGGGGGTCTCCTACAGACTGTCCTCCTGGGAGCCCGACAAGGTGGACGAGGAGTTCCTGACGGCCTTCGCCCTGCCCCGGGTGCGGAACCACCTGCACCTGGCCGTCCAATCCGGCTGTGACGCCGTCCTGGCCCGGATGGGCCGGGGCTACCGCTCCGAGACCGTGCGCCGGGCGGTCCGGGACCTCCGGGCCGCCAAAGCCGACCCCTTCCTGGGGGCGGACCTGATCGCCGGCTTTCCGGGGGAGACGGAAGCCGAGTTTCAAGCCACCTTCGATCTGTCCGCGGAGCTCACCTTCGCCTGGATCCACGCCTTCCCCTTCTCGCCCCGGCCCGGCACCAAGGCCTTCGGGATGCGGCCCCGGGTGCCCGAGCGGACCGCGGGAGCGCGGGTGGAGGCCCTCCTGGACCTGGGACGCCGGAGACGGGCGGCCTACGCGGCCCGGGCTGTCGGGCGCCTCACCCGGGCGGTCCTGGAGGACCCCGCGGAGGAGGACGGCGCGGAAGCGTCCGGGGTCGAATCCGAGTACGAACCCGGACCGGACCCCGCCCGGGAGGCCGCGGTCGCGGCGATCTCGGACGAGTACCTACGGCTGGAGGTGACGGGGATCCCGGAGTCCCTGCGTCGCCGGGGGTCCGAGGTCTCCTGCCGGATCGTGGAGGCCCTGCCCGGCGCCGGGGACCTGGGAATCCCGGACGCCCGGGCCGAATTCGTCGGTCCCTGAGCCCGGGATCCTGGAAAAAACTCCATTCTGATATATACTCTCCTGTACCCTCGTCCAACGTTTCCGGAGGCCCGCATGCGCCGAATGCTTCCAGTCCTGATCCTCGCCCCCCTCCTCCTCCTGGGCGGCTGCGACGCCTTCTTCACGAACGTGTTCGAAGGCCTCTACACCCTGGAGGTCCCGAGCGCGGCCGAACTCGGTACCCTGCCGGTATCCGACCTGGAGCGCCTGGCGGAGGATGACCAGTTCTTCGAGGAGTTGGCCGGGGATCCCGCGAAGGAAGATGCGGTTCTGGAAAACCTCGACAACTATTTCGGACCCGAGGGGGACGGGACCGTGGACACTCCCGAGGAACAGCGAGCCGCGGCCCTGTACGCGGAGGTGTTGCTGCGGACGTCGGGGGCGGACCGGGTCGTCGCGGGTCTGGCGGGGTACCTGGCCTCCGCGGACGGGTTCGACCAGCTCGAGACGAATCCCGGTCCGGAACTTGCGGAGCTTTTCGGAGAATCCCTCCGGACCCTCGCCGAGATCGAGGCCATGGTCGCGGCCTTGGACGCGGCCTGGGACGCCTACGCGGCGATCGGCGCGGGCCTGGCAACATCCCCCCTGGACGAGTCCCTGAACGCCGGCGACATCGCCTTCGGCGCCGCCTTAGCCGCGGCCCTGAAGGGGGTTACGGTGACGAGCGGCCAAACCGATGCCGAGTATATTTACGCTTCAATTCAAGGAACCGCGGGCGGGATGAGCGCTGATTTCAGCACAACTGTACTGTCGGACACCGAGATGGATTACCTATTCCTGGCCGCGGGATTCGACCCCGCGGACCTGGGCCTCTAGAGGAGCGGCGTACATGAAGCGCATCGGAATCGTACTTGCAGCCGCCGTCCTCCTCCTGGCGCCCCTGACGGCCCAGGACATCCCCCTCTCGGGCTTCTCTCCCAAGGACGCCCGGGCCCTGGGCATGGGCGGGGCCTTCACCGCAGTCTCCGAAGGCTTTGCGAGCCTCTACGGCAACCCCGCGGGCTTCGCCGCCTCCGAGGGCGAGCTGACCATCCTGGCCCCGATGTCCTGGCTGTACCTCCGCCCCACCTCGGACAACCTCGCCCTGCTCCGGAGCGCCGTCGCCGACGATGGCGCCGCGGTGGACGCCCTGGAAACCCTCCTGACCGACAACGGCCTGGGGGGCGGGGCGAGCCTGGGGATCGGCTACGTCGGGAAGGGCCTGGGGATCGGGGCCTTCGTGACCGCGGACGCCTACGCCGCCGGGGACACCCTTGCCGGCGCCGTCCTGGACGTGGACCTCCAGTTCAACGCGGTCCTGGGCCTGGCCCGGACCGTCAAGGTCTTCGGCCTGGGCCTGACCCTGGGCGGGAACCTCCGGCCCTTCTACCGCGCCGTGGGGGACATCCCCCTTTCCGAGGTCGTGGGGGCGATGATGGGCACCGCGGACCCCGGCGACGTCTTCCTATCCAAGGAGCTGATCTCCGGCTTCGGCCTGGCCGCGGACCTGGGTGCTTCCCTCGAGCTGGGGGCGTTCAAGCTGGGACTGGCCGTGCGGGACATCGCGCCGGCCTTCCAGGCTTACAGGAACACCGTCCGGGACCTGGCGGACTCCGGTTTCGTGACTTCCTCGGGAACGCCGGCGGGCTCCTTCGCCCTGACCCCGAACGTGGTCCTGGGCGCGAGCTGGCACCCCGATCTGGGGGCCTTCTCCCGGATCCTGAACCCCCGCGTCCTGCTGGAGATCCAGGATCCCCTGGCCGCGATCCGGGACCGGGCGTCCTTCTGGAACCTGGTGCACGCGGGAGTCGAGGTCAAGACCCTGGGCTTCCTGGCCCTCCGGGCCGGGGTCAACAAGGGCTGGCTGTCCGCCGGGCTCGGCCTGGACCTCTTCTTCCTGGAGATCGACGCGGCGGCGTTCACCGAGGAGCTGGGCTGGCGACCGGGCCAGAACGGGCGGAGCGGCGTGGCTCTCCAGGCGGCCATCCGGCTGTAACAGGCCGGGCCGCTCTGGCGGGACGCGACCGCGGAATGCTAGAGTCTCAGGAATCGGCCCCTCGCGGCCGATACTCGTAGGAGGCCCGGCCGGGCCCGAACCCGGCGGGAGGGACCCGGCGCTCCGGGCGCGGGAGGTTGTGCATGAAGCGGACGAGGTACATCGCGATTGTTGCGGCCGTCCTGGCCGCCCTGACCCTGGCCTCCTGCCAGGACTTCTTCACGTCCTCCTTCGCCTCCTGGGCCCAGCGGGATCCCTCGGTGCCCTCCGGCCTGACAGCGGACCAGGCGATGAGCATCGCGGACCAGGCCGTGGCGAACCGCGACACCGCCCTGGCTCAAGCACTGTTACCGCAGATGGCGGGTTTGATCGCCACAGGAACGCCGCCGGCCGCCTTGGTCGCCTCCGCCGTGGATACGGCTGTGTTGGCTTCGGGAATAGACGATGCGTTCGGAACCATCCTGACGGACATCGGAATTGAAGCGCTGACGGACGATCCGACCGTGTATGCCGCACAAATAGATACGATCATCTCCAGTATCGCGGTCGATGTCGATTCTCAGGCGATCTTCACGGCTCTTGCGGCCGCCGACCCGAATGTAATGGCCGCTGCAGGAGCCACAGCTTCCGATTATGCGACAGCAGCGGTAGCTCTAGTACTTGCGGAGGCCGCCGCTAATTCAATAGATTTTTTCTCGGACTCTCCGGATATTACTACCTTTACTTGCTACAGCACGGTTGAGATGCTTATGGACAATGCGAGTGCTACATGGCCTAATGATTCAATTGTTGATGTTCTGGCAGATTTTATTTCCTATGTACCTTAAGCAGGGGAAGGCAGTGAATATAAAGTCTCGTTCTTTATCCATGTCAACTTTTGCTTTGACTTACCTTCTGCTCATCCTCTCCCTCCCCCTCTCCGCCCAAACCGCCGCACCCGGTGTACCCGTTTCTCCCCGCAGGGCCGCGATCGGGGGCCTCCACGCCGCGGACCTCGCCGGATTCGATTCGATCTTCACGAATCCCGCGGGATTAGCGTCCGCGGAGGGCGAGTGGATGTACTCCCGGATCGCCTTGAACGCCGCGGGGCCCATCTTCGACATCGCCAACATGGCCCTGGGCGGCACGGACATCCTGTCCAACCTGACCAGCCTTCTGGACCCGGCGGGACGGCTGTATACTTCCATGGACCTGGCCACGCCCGTCGCCCTGGGCTACGTCGGCAAGGGCTTGGGGATCGGTATCTTCAACCGGACCTACGTGATCGTCAACGCCCCCTCGGTGACGACTTCCTTCCTGACTTTTGGCGAGGAACTCCTCCTGACCGGCGGCTACGCCAAGCGCTTCGATCTGGGGGAAGGAAACCTCCTGGACCTGGGCATCGTGGTCAAGGGCTTCCTCCGGAACGAGTTCGCCTGGTCCGGGGCGCTCACGGACGTCTCCACCGCCTTCAACGACATCTTCGGGGGCATCCCCTTCAACATCGTGACGGGGATGGGCGTGGACCTGGGAGCCACGTGGACTTTCGGAGATTACGCCCTGGCCCTGACTGCCCGGGATGCTTTCACGCCCTACATCGCATCGTCCTACACCAGCTACAACGGGTTCAAGGCCAATCCCACGGCCAACAAGATCGAGACGGTCACCGACCTCATGCCCATCGACCTGTCCCTGGGCTTCCGCTGGAACCCCCGGTGGCTCTTCCTGGCCCGGACGGGAAGCGAGCTTACCCTGCTGGCGGATTACCGCAACATCTGGGGGCTCTTCCGGATCCTGGACCGCAACCCGATCCTGGAGCTCAGCCTGGGCACGGAGATCGTCATGCTGGAGATCCTGAGCCTCCGGGCCGGAATACGGGACACCCTGCCCTCCGCGGGCTTCGGCCTGGACCTCCAGGTCTTCGACCTCAGCCTGGCCATGTACGGCAAGGAGCTGGGCCTGGAGCCCGGCCAGCGCCCCGTCTTCAACCTGGACTTCGCGATCGATTTCCGGTACTGAAGCCTTACGGGCATTTTCCCAACGGACTCCTGGTTCCTGAGTCCCGACTCCTCCCCTGCCGCGTTGACACTCCCCGGTTCCTTCCGATAGTCTAAAAGCCCGTTTCGGGCCGCTAGCTCAGTAGGTAGAGCAACGCCCTTTTAAGGCGTGGGTCACTGGTTCGAATCCAGTGCGGCTCAGAAAATCCGCGCTCCGGTGCTGCCGGGGCGCTATTTTTTTCCCGCACTGGATTCGAAGGGTGCGTGCGCCGAGCTTCGCGCGAATCGATGAGCGCGAAACGAGGGAAAGGCGCTATGAGGGCGTCCGCCAGTGCGCGCCCCGGCCCGGAGAACCGAGACAAGGATGCCGGGGTCGCGCAAGCGACCACTAAGATCCATTCGCATCGGCAAACGACGCGAAGCGGCGTATGTCGAGGTTCGCAGGGCGAATCCAGTGCGGCTTATTCAGTGGACGGAGAACGGTGGACGGTGAACTGGGGAAGCACGGGTTTTTAGGTTGGCCGGAATACCCGGGGCGGGTGTCATGTATTCTCGTTACAGCTCACGGCCTGCTCAACAGCCTGATTTCCCTCGCAAGTTCGTAGTTGCCATCCGGTATTCCGGGATCCCGGAACGCCGAAATCTTGACCATATTCTCGTAGAGGTCGAAGAGTAGGTAGGTGCTGGGCGCGCCTGCATCCGCGTCGCCCCTTCCGTGACCGGCGTCGATCTGCGGAACCCCGTCTACAAGAGCTGCGCTGAAGTTGTGTGTATGTCCGCAGACGTATGCGGTCACGCTGTACTCTTGAAGCAGGGCGATGAAGCTCCGGACCTCAACAGGATGGGCGTCCAGACTGGTACCGTCGTGACGGAGGCGTCCGGTGGCTTCATCCGCCATAGGCCAGAGGGGTTCGTGACCGAAGACCAGGATGAAGGCGGGAGCGCGGAGGTTCGCGGACTCCAGGTCGGTCCGCAGCCATTCGAGCAAGCTCGGAGAAATGGTGCCCGCAAAAGGATCCGAGGGCGGTGGATCCAGGCCGATATCGGTGAATCCGTCATAATACTGGTTGAGGAATACGAGGTGGGCACCGCCGAAATCGAAGGAATAACAGGTCTCCTCCGACCCCGGAGGTCCACCGAGGAAATTTTCCACGGAATACTGCGTTTCGACCGGGAAAGCCCTCAGATAGTCCATATCCTCCGGAGTCTCCGCTTCATGGTTTCCGATCATAGGGAACCAGGGAAACGAGGAGCCGAGTTTTTCCTGGATGGCGCCATATACCTGATCCGGAGGGTCGATGTCGCCGGGGCTCACCAGGAATTCTCCGGCGCCTTTCGCAGTCAGGGAATCCAGGAGGCCGCGGAATTCGGTCAGCCCGACGAAGGATCTCATGTCCGCGGCTACGGAGAATCGGACCGGCGTTCCTGCGGGATCCTCCACGATTGCCGTAATTTCACTTATGGACGGAGCGAACATGTCCCCGGCCGGGCAGGATGTTAACACAAGGGCCAGAGGCGTGATGATCGAGAGCCAGCGAGCGAAGGCGGGATTTCGGGTCACTAGGGCCTCCTTTTCCGGATGTTATACGGCACGGGATTCCCGGCCGTGATCTCAACCCCTACCTCACCTTTCCCACGAAGCTCTTCACCGCAGTCTTTTCCAGGGAGTCATCGGTCTCCTTGGTGGCCATGGACACGGCGTCCACGGGCTTGGCTCCGTTCTTCTCCAGGAGGCCGTTCAGGTCCTTGAAGAGGTTGTCCAGGAACCAGCGGTTGGCGGTCACGAAGAGGTAGACCCGCTTGCCCGCGATCGGCGGCTTGGTCTTGAGCCAGTCCCGGATGGGGGACTTCGAGTTGAAGGCTTGGACGATGCCGTGCAGGACCAGGACTTCATAGCGGGAGAGATCCTTGGACTCGAGGTCCACGGCCGCCGCCTCGTCGAAGGGGATGCCGGAGGAGGTGAAGGCTTCCCGGAAATGCGCGATGTAGGGCTTGGTCTGGTCGTTCACCTCGTCGTAGACGAAGAGGACCCGGGGCGTCGGGGCTTGGGCGGAAAGGGGGGCTATGGTCATGGCCATAACCGCGATTACGGTTAGACGGGCGCGGCGGCAGAGTTTCATGAAAGGCTCCTCTGCGAGAAGTATACCCCGCGGAGGAGCCTTTCAAAATATGATCGCGGATCAGGAGACTTTTTCGGAGTCGGCCGCCTGTTGGCGGAAGTCCGCAGGGCTTACGCGCCGCCGCATGCTTCAGTCGCTCCCGTCCACCGTCCACTGTCCACCGTCTACTTCACTCCCAACTCGTCCTGCAGGAAGGCGATGGTCTGCCTCCAGGCCTGGCGGGCGGGACCGGGGACGTCCACGTTCTCGTCCTTCACGAAAGCGTGACCTACTCCCGTGTAGACCGACTCGGCGTACCGGGCCTTGCGGGCGGCCAGGGCGTCCTTGAAGCCCTGGCGCTGGGCGGGAGGGATGCCCGCGTCGGTATCCCCGAAGATCCCGAGCACGGCGCCCTTGCGCCCGAGCTCGCCCAGGGCGGACTCCTGCTGGATGAGGCCGGTGCCGTAGAGGGTCACCACCGCGCCGAGGCCCGCCTGCCGGGTCCCCAGGAGCATGGCCTGGGCTCCGCCGAAGCAGAATCCCAATGTACCCATGCGGGATCCGTCCACCCGGGGATGGCGGGTCAGCCACTCGTAGGCGGCGTCCAGGTCCGCGGCGATCTGCGTCGGGGGCGTGCCGTTCCGCAGGGCTCCCGCCTCCGCGGCGGTCTGGGCCAGCTTGCCCCGGTAGGCGTCCACGGCCAGTACGGCGAACCCTTCCTTGGCCAGGCGGTCCGCCATGGCGGCGATGTCCCCGGACAGGCCCCACCACTCGTGGACCATGATGACCCCGGGATGCTTCCCGAAGCCGGGGGGGAGGGCCAGGTAGGCGCCCAGTTTGGTGCCGTCCGCGGCGGTGAAGGACGCGTTGGTCTGCACAGGCTTCTTGGCCTGGGCGGCCAGGGGGGATACGGCCAGGAGCAGCAGAGCTATGGTGAGGATGGATACCGCCGTGATTCGGGAGGGGGATTTCATGAAAACCTCCGGTCGATAGGAATGGGACCCGGCTCTCGGCCGGGATTCATCGTCTAAAGGTAAGGATAATAGATTATAAAAGCAATAAGAAATATTTGTCCTGGAGGTTCCGGATCTGCCGATCCGCCCCGTGAGCCGCGCTAGCGCCCGGGCCCGAGTTTCTCGTTCAGGACCTTTAGCCGCGAGCGCAGGCGGCGCTCTCCGATGCCCAGGGCCCGGGCGGCCTCGCTCCGGTTTCCACCCGCGGCTTCCAGGGCCTTGGCGATCAGGTCCAGCTCGAAACGGCCGACGACTTCGTCATAGGTTCCGGAAGCGGCTCCTTCCGGTTCCGTCGCGCCCGACGACGATTCCAGCTGGATGTCCTGGGTGCTCAGGATCTCCCGACGCGTCATGAGCACGGCCCGTTCGACGGCGTTCTCGAGTTCCCGCACGTTGCCGGGGAAGGGGTGCCGCATGAGCGCCGACAGGGCTTCCCGGCTGATGCCCCGGACGGGCCGCCCGTATTCCTTGGAGAATTTCTCGATAAACCAACGGGTCAGGGCGGCGATGTCCTCCCGGCGTTCCCGAAGGGGGGGTATCGCGATCGGGATCACATTCAGTCTCCAGTAGAGGTCGGCCCGGAACGTTCCCAGCTCCATCATACCCTTGAGATTCCGGTTGGTGGCGGCGATGATGCGGACATCCAGGGTCCGGGTCGCATTCTCCCCGACCCGCTGGATTTGCCCGAACTGGAGGGCCCGGAGGAGCTTCACCTGGATGCCCAGGGGGATGTCCCCTACCTCGTCGATGAAGAGGCTTCCGCCGTCGCCCTCGGCGAACCGACCTTCCCGGGACTGGTCCGCCCCCGTGAAGGCGCCCTTCACGTGGCCGAAGAGCTCGCTTTCCATCAGGGTCTCCGGCAGGGCGGCGATATTGACCGTCACGAAGGGCTTGTCCCGCCGATCGCTGGAATCGTGGATCAGTCGGGCGACCAGCTCCTTTCCGGTTCCGCTCTCCCCGGTGATCAGCACTGTCGCCGAGCTTTCCCGGGCCCGGTACACCGCGCTCAGGACCTCCCGCATCCGGGTGTCGGCGTGGATGAAGGGGACCTCGCTCGACTCCGGGCTCAGGAAGGGATCCAACTCGTCGTTCTCGTGTTCGATGGTCGATTTCTCGTACTCCCGGATGAACAGGTGCTCCAGGCTTTCCGAGGTCACCGGCTTCACGAGGTAATCCGAGCCGCCGGCCTTGAGGATGCTGACCGCGTCTTGGGTATCCTCGAAGGCGGTCATGATGACCACCGAGACGGTCGGGTCGGAGCTCTTGACCTTCCGGAGCACGTCCAGGCCGTTCCCGTCGGGCAGGCGGAAGTCGGACAGGACGAGGTCGATCGAGCGGGAGTCGAGGACTTCGAGGGCACCTCTCACCGTCTCCGCGGTGTGAAGTTCGATGCGGGGATAATCGATCCGGCCGGTGATGGCCTTGATCCGCTCCAGCAGGGTGAAGTCGTCGTCCACCGCAAGGACGCGGAACCGGGTGTCTACCATGCGTATAAGTATCGGCTCGTCCGCCCCGCAAAGCCAGGGTGCTTCGACGTTCAGGTCGAAAACTTCGACGGAATCGTCGAAGCCCGGCCCGTCCCTAGAAGACCTCCGGGGCGGCCGGGTATCGGGCTATCCGGGTCTTTTCATGTATTTCATTTTATAGAAAAACTTTAAAGCCCGGTGGACGGATTTTGCTCTTTTGGCATGAAACCTGCTTTAAGTCATCTGAACAGGATGCGATACCCGGCCGAAACAGCCTCCCGCCGCATGCCCGGGGCGGCGGTATTTGTAACGGCTATATAGGAAAGCGTCCGATAATGATTCCGGGTAGAGGTGCACAATGAGGTTGAATACAGGCCGGTTTCCCATCGGACTTCATATCTTCACGATTCTTCTATTCCTGTTCGGGGGCTGTCGGAATCCCTTCTCCCCGGGCCTGGGGGAGAAGATCGATATCACCCCTCCGTCGATCAGTCTCACAAGCCATCTGCCGGGAGGCTTCCTTCAGGGCGAGGTATCCTTCTCCGGCCTTGCCTCGGACGACCAGAAGATCGCGGCGGTTCGCATATCATTCAACGGGGGGACCTCCTGGAGCGACGTGACCTCCTACGACACCGCGTCCAAGGTATGGCGTCATGACCTGGATACCACGTCGTACCCCAACGGATCCTTCAGGATCCGGCTTCGCGTGCTCGACGAGGCGGGGAAGCGCACGGACACGGAGGATCTGGTCTTCACCATCGACAACCTCCCGCCCCAGATAGAGATCCAGGTGCCCGCCATCAATCCCGCGACGTACGATCCTCTCCTGCCGCCGGAAATCGCCATGAACGGGGTCGTCATCGGTATCGTGACGGACCTCCAGGGTGTCGCCGTCGGGTACCCGCAGATCAAGTTCTGGAAAACCACCGATTCCGAGCCGGACTGGGATGACGTCATCGGCCTATCCGAGGTCAAGAAAACGACCGATTTCCGGTACCGACTCTCCGACGAGCATCCCGGCGAGGTCGGGACCTTCAACATGAGGCTCCGGGCCGTGGACGTGAGCGGCGGTGAGACCGTCGTCCCGCCCCTCGCCCAGGATCCCTATACAGTGAAAGTCATCAGCGGGGACGTACCTCCCGTGATCAACCTGGCCTTCACCTCCGGGGACATCAACGTCGTCGCCGGGGGTACCTACGCCGGGGATGATTACGCCTTCCGCGTAACCGCGAATCACCCCAACGGAATCACCTCTGTGACCCTTGAGAGAACCCGGGAGGGTGGCCCGACCGTTCCCGTATCCTGGGCGGCCGACGATCTGGGATCCCCGACCCGCACCCTGGACAGCCCGGTCCTTGCCGTGGCGCCTGACGGCTCCGACGACGGGACCTACGAGTTCAGGATCGAGGCGGTCAGCTCCACCGGAAGCGTCGCAAATTACTACAAGACCGTCATCGTGGACGCCACACCTCCCAGCGTGGAGATCACGAACCTTTCGCCCACGGTGGTGGACGATACCGATCCCGGCAACCCGGTGGAATACATTAACGGAGTGATCCAGATCAACGCCCTGGCGACGGACGCCAACGCCGTGCTGGGCAGCAAGTGGTGGATGCTCCCCTCCGTCGATCCCGCCCCGGCGGACTACGACAGTCCCGGGGGAACCGCGTTCGCCACCTCGACCCCGTCCCTAACCCTGGATTCCACGTCCCTGCTGGATGGCACCGAGTACAAATTCTATATAATCTCCCGGGATCGGGCCCGGAACGACACCCGCATCAGCCGGGTCTTGACGGTCAGCCAAGGGACGGACATTCCGACGGCGGTTGTAACGGACATCGACACCTCCGTCACCACGGCGGCCGGAGCCGGCGCGGGGGGAGTGAACCTCCTGGACACCAACGCCCGAATCCGAGGCATCCTGTCGGACGACGACCGGATCGACGTTTCCTCCGTGACTCTCAGCCTGAACGGTGCCCCCGTGGGGACCCTCGACTCCCTGGGGCTCCCGGGGCGCAGCGTCTCCTTCTCCCACAACGTGGATTCCCTGGGGCAGGGGGTCCACTCCTTCGAGCTCGAGTTCGGCGACGACGCCTCCGTCAAGAGCGGGAAGCCCTCGGCCTCGGCCTCGATCGGTCCCGTGTACTTCGTGATCGACACCTCTCCGCCCTCGATCTCCGTCGTTTCGCCCGGGGTTGGAACCTTCCAGAGGGCGTCCTTCACCCTCTCGGGAACCGCGGCGGACGCGAACGGCCTGGCCACGGTGACGCCGGGAGGATCGGACGAGTACATCGAGGTAGCCTTCCCGGAGGCTCCGGGGACTTGGGTCCAGGTGCCGGTCGATTCCGGAACCCACGCGTGGTCCGTGACCGTAGGGGGCGGGCCGTCGACTCTCTTCGGCGGTTCCTACGAAGGTCCCCGATCAGTCTCCATCCGCGCCCGGGACCGGTTCGGGAAGCTCTCCACGGCTTCATTCTCCTTCACGGTAGACACCGTAGCCCCGACCGCGGCCGTCTCCCTGCCCGCGGCGGACGCGTGGCTCTCGGGAGCCTCGGATTCCGTCCAGGGGACCGCCTCGGACGCGACGAGTTCCGTATCCCAGGTCCGGTACTGGGTCGGCGACGAGGGAGCCTCACCGCCGGCGGATACTGCGGACTGGACCCTAGCCTCGGGAACGACCAGCTGGAACGGCTCTCTCAACCTTTCGGCCCTGGGGGAGGGGAGGACATCGGTCCATGCCCGGTCCCGGGACGCGGCCGGCAACTGGAGCGTATCCTCGGTCCGGACCTTCGGGATCGACCAGGCCGCCCCTGCCATCACGGAAACGGCCGTAGGCGCGGCTAGCGCGGGACGGAACGCGGCCTTCTCCCTGGGCGGCAACCTTTCGGACTCCAACGCCCTCGCGAACCTGACCGTTACCCAAACCAAGGGCGCGGATCCCGCCGTGGAGCTGTACAGCGGATCCGTGACGGGAACCTCCCAAGCCTGGTCGATCTCCGACCTTCCCCGGAACCCCGCGATCCCCGCGAACCTGCTCCTGGAGGACGGGGTCTACACCTATGCCCTCACCGTTACAGATGCCGCGGGAAAGACCGCGGTCCTCGGGCGGACGATCACCGTGGACCTCACCGGACCCGACGTGGCCATCGTCGCCCCGACGCCTGGAGCCGCCGTCCAGGGCACCGCCCTATCCGCGAACGGCACCGCCGCGGATTTCGGCGGGGTGAGCCCCATAGCAGAAACCCGGTACGCGGTGACCGTGCCTCCGGCCCTTCCGCCCGCGGATTACGCGGCATGGACCGCCGCTTCGGGCGCGGCGTCCTGGACAGCGGCTCTGAGCTTCCTGCCCTCCGAGGAAGGTCCCCGGGTGCTCCACGTCGTGGCCCGGGATACCGCGGGCAACTGGAGCCCCGCCCCGGCCACGGCGGCCTTCAACCTGGATCAGGCGCCGCCGGAGGTTCAAGCCTTCGGTTTCGGTGTGGGAACCGTCAACACCGTCGGTGGCACCGGGTACGCCAAGGGGGATTTCTCCTTCTCCTTCACGGCCTACGACAGCAATGCCCTGGCCAACGTCCGGGTAACACGGAACGGGACCCAGATCTTCGACGGAAACTACTCGACTACAAGCCAGCCCGTCACCGTTAACCAAACGGTGGGCGGCCCCGGACTCGCCGACGGCATCTACGAGTACATCCTCACGGTGACGGACATCGTCGGCAAGACCGCGACCCTGACCCGCAGCGTCGTCGTGGATACCGCGGGGCCCCTGGCGGAGATCGCCAGTCTAACCCCGGTGCTGTCGATGAGCGGCACCGATTACGTGAACGGGACCATCCGCTTCACCGCCTCCGCCTCGGACGGGAACGGCCTGACCGGGGTCAAGTGGTGGCTTCTGCCGGTCGCGGCTTCGGCCCCGGCGGATTACGACGCCGCCGGTGGCACCGCCTTCGGGGCGGCTCCGTACACGGCCACGGTGGATACGACGAGCCTGTCCGATTCGACGGCCCATGTCCTGTACGTCATCGCCCGGGACCGGGCCCTCAACGACACCCAGACGACCCGGACCGTCACGGTGGAGCAATCCACGGATATCCCCGCGGTGAGCTTGACCCATCCCGGGGCGGGCGCCTTCGTGGGCGCCGGCTACACGGTGCGGGGGACCGTGACGGACGACGACGGCGTGGCAGCGGCCACGGTCCAGGTGAGCTACCACGACGGAAGCTCCTGGAGCGCCTGGGGTTCCGCGACGGTTACGGGGACCGGGCGGGAGCTGTCCTTCACCTATGTCCTGCCGGTCGGAATCGGGGCGGACGGCCCCAAGCAGGTACGGGCCCGGGCCGATGACGACGCGGCCGCCAAGCTGGGGGGCGATCCCTCGGCTTCGGGAACCTCTTCGGACGTATCCTTCACCCTCGACACCCTTCCTCCCTCGGTTTCCATCCTGGTACCCGCGGCCGCCTCGGCCCGCAGGACCACCTTCACGGTCTCCGGAGAGGTGGTGGAACGCAACCTGGATACCCTGCGCCTGAGCCTCGACGGCGGGCCGCAGGTCGACGCGCCGGTCGTAGGAGTCGGTGAGACCAAGACCTGGTCCTATGACCTGCCCGGCGCGGATTTCGACGCCCTCGCCGAAGGCCCCCACACGATCTCCGTGGAAGCGGTGGACCGGGTGGGCCGGAGCCACACGGTGCAGCGGGTGTTCTACAAGGACACCTCGGGACCGGCGATATCCTTCACCTCCATCGTGGAGGGCGGGAACACCATCGTAACCGAGACCTCCCCGGTACTGAGGGGCGCCTTCTCGGACGAGTACTCCGACATCGCCGGAACTTTCGAGTACCGGCTCGATTCCTCCCTGGATACGGACCCCTGGACCACCCTGGCGGTCACGGGTACGGGCAAAACCGTCGCATGGGCCGTGTCCGTGGACGCCTTGTCGGACGGAAGCCATACCGTCGACGTCCGGATCCTGGACGCGGTCGGAAACCTCCGTACCAAGGAGGATGTGGCCTTCCGCCTGGACCGGGCCCTTCCCGTCATCAACATCTCGGCGCCGGTTTCCGGGGGTATCTACGGAGCCGTCGCGGCGGGTCCCGTGTTCACCCTTTCCGGGACCGCACAGGACGCCAACCTCGTCTCGGTCCGGGCCAAGCTGGGCTCCGGGCCGGAGACGGACATCACCGGGGTCGTCGCGGGCGGCACCAGCACCTGGAACTATCCCGTGGCCAAGGCGGATTTCGACGCCCTGCCCGACGGAGGCGGCACCGTGACCGTGACGGCCGTGGACGCCGCGGGGCGGACGTCCCAGACGGCGTGGACCTTCACGAAGGACACGACGGAGCCGGACGCGGCCTTCAACACCCTGGACCTCGGCGGCACGACGGTCCTGCAGGACAGCCAACCCCGGGTCCTGGGAAGCTTCTCCGACGCGTACGGCGTCGCCTCCATGGAAAGCCGGGTGGAGCGCTACGATTATGCCGGCACCCTGTGGATCCTGGTGCAGGATTGGACCTCCCTGGGAGCTCCGGGCGGCCAAACCGTCGCCGCCTGGTCCAAGGACCTGGGAACCGCGGGCCTCAACCTGGCCGACGGGCGGTACCGGATCGCGGTCCGGGCCTCCGACCGGGCGGTCCCGGACGCGAACGTCCGGACGACCGCGGCCGTTGAATTCCGGATCGACCGGAACAACCCGTCCCTGACCCTGAATCCCGGCGGACTCTTCCAGAGGACCGATTTCCCCATAAGCGGCACGGCTTCGGACCTGAACACCATCGCCTCGGTGCGGGCCAAGGTCGGGGACGGGGACTTCTCCTCCGGGACGGTGACGTCAGCGTCCACCTCCAACGGATTCGCGACCTGGACGGTCACGGTACCGACAGGGGGTCTCACTCCGGGATCCTATACGGTGTACGTGGAGGCGGAGGACGGGGCCGGCAGGAAAAGCCAGCTGACCCGGGAGTTCAGTTTCGACGGAACGCCCCCGGTCGTCTCCATCAGCGAGCCCCCGAACGGCAGCCGTGTAAACGGCCTGGTGACCGTGCGGGGCACGACTTCGGATGACAATGCCGTGGCCCTGGTCCAATACAGGATCGGGAACGGTGCGACCACCTGGCAGACCGCGGGATTGGGAGGGGGGCTCTATAGCTGGAGCTACACCTTCTCGAACATCAACACCTACGCGAACACCTCGGACGTCACGGAGGTCGATCCCCTGACCGGCCTTCCCGCCTCGGGCACGAACGTCTGGGCCCTGCCTTTCCAGGTCCGGGTCACGGACGTGGCGGGCAATACCACGGAAGAACTATCCTACCGGCTCCTGGTGGACCCCGACATGGACGCCCCCGTGGTGACCATCATAAGTCCCATGAACGACCAGATCGTCGGCGGCGAGGTTCGGGTTTCCGGCTACGCTTCCGACGACGACTGGGTGCGGAGCGTCGAGCTTCGGGTCGACCCCACCGGAACGGGGACTTCCTTCGGGGCCTGGGAGCCCGCGACCATGGTGAACCAGGGCACCCAGGTGAACTGGTTCAAGAACATCAACACCTCCGGGGAGCTCAACCCCGCGGCCGGAACGATCCGGGACGTCCGGATCCAGGTCCGTGCCTACGATTCCAAGGACTACGGGGTGACCCCGGGGATCACGGGGGACACGGTCGAGCTGAACGTCAAGTTCGACAGCGGAGTGCCGGTTATCCAGAACGTCCGGGTATTCCGAAACGGTTCCGAGGTCGAGTACGCGGCGGGTGTCCGTGCGGCGGGGATCTTCTCGGTCCGGGCGAGCGTCCGGGACGAGGGAGGCATCGCCAGCATCAAGTGGCGCCGGGAAGGCCAGACGGTCTTCACGAACATCCTGGCCGATCCCGCGTACACGACCCCTCCGACGGAACGGACCGCCGGATTTTTCGAAGTCGGGCGGAAGTACCTGATCACCTCGGCGGGCACGACGGACTTCACGGCGATCGGAGCAAGCAGCAACACCCCTGGGATCTCCTTCCTGGCTACGGGTATGGGCGCCGGGACCGGCACCGCCTACGAAGCGATCGGACCCTTGGCGGATCCCACCAACCAGTACTTCCAGTACGAGGTGGAGATCGAGATCGACTCCACGACGGTCAACGCGGGGCAGTACGCGGGCACCACGGGGTTCTTCTCCCTTGACCTGCAGGCCACGGACAACGCGACCCCCACGCCGTACCTGACCCAGGCCAGCCTGAACATCCAGATCGACAACTACTTCCCCTTCGGGGAGTACAGCTCGTCCGCGAGAGCCTCCACGGCGAATTACTACATCCAGGGCCGGGCCTGGGATTCCGGGACCGGATCGGGAAGCATCCAGGGCATCGACCGTGTGGTGGTCTACTTCTACAAGAACGGGGTATACATCGCCCCCGACGGAGGGGCTTTCAACGGTACCACCCGTACCCTCAAGGACATGACCGCGGGCGGAACCCTCCAGACGGTTGTATTCCCTGCGGACGCCGCTTCAGGGATCGTCATCGACGGCAACGAGGTGACCTCGGATCTTGACGGCAGCGGGTACATTGAAGGTTTCACCGACGACGGGATCTACAAGAATTGGTACGCCATTTACGACACCACTCAATTGGGCGACGGTCCTATGGACGTGCACTACGTAGTCGTAGACCGGGCCGGGAACTCGACCCGGTATGTCCAAGCAGTCTACATCCGGAACAACGCGCCCCGGATCACCGGCGTCGTCATCGGCACCGATGTGGACGGAAACGGGACGGTCGGGGACATCGCCTCCGGGGAGAGTCGCCGGATCGCGGCGGCCTACGGGACGACGAACTTCACGGTCCGCAACGAACGTCTGGCCTTCGAGGCCGAGACGGCGGGCGGGAATCTTCCGAACCGCTACTCCATCGGCTACGTGACCGGCACTGCGTCCGTCGGGGCCGCGGCGCTGGTTCCCGGGAGCGTCTATACGATCGAGACCGCCGGAACCACAAACTGGACCCTCCTGGGCGCCCCGGACAACCTGGCGGGCACGACCTTCGTGGCCGGCGGCTCGGGTGCCGGGACCGGCACCGCGACGGGCTACACGATCGTCCAGAAGAACACCGCACCGTACACCTCGGCTACCCTGACCCTGGACGATTTCACGGGCATGCCCGACACGGCAGCGGCCAACGAGGCGCGCTTCGTGGTGAAGGTCTACGACACGACCGTTGCCGCGGGAACGGAGGCGGACCAGCTGGCCGACGCCGTGGTGATCGGCCTCAGTATCGACAATGTGGACGACCTCGCGCCCGGCATAACGGCTGCACCCTTCGGCCGCGAATACACGTCCCCGGCCAGCTTCTCCGACGCGGACAAGGCGCTGAAGGACGTGGACGCCTACACGGAAAACCTCGTCACCTCAGGCAGCGGGGTCTCCCTCGTGAAACACGGGTACGCTCAGTACGCCCTGCATTCCGGGGACGGGGACGCGGATGTCAGCGGCAAGGTCGTATTCCTCGGAAAGGCGGCGGACAACCAGAGGATCGCCCGGATCACGGTCCAGATCCCCGGATATAACGGGGGGGCCGCCTTCGACATCGCCCTCTGGGACGGATCGGCCCTGTCCGCGGCCGCGGCGGGTCGGACCTTGGCCGACGTGGCCGCGGGGACCTCGGACTGGGGCTTCGAGGCGGAGGCCGGCAGCCAAGCCGTGACCGAGACATACGGCCACGTGCTCAACTGGAAGTTCGCCTGGAACTCCGCGGCCCTCTCCACCGTGACCGCCCCGGACGTCATCGTGACCTTTACGGCCTACGACGCGGGACCCTCGGGGGGCAACAGCTCCTCCGGGGATTTGACCGTGGACGTGGTGCCGTACATCACGAAGATCTCCAATCCGACGGGGCAGGGCGGTCTGTCGGATACGGTGATCCGCAGCTCCCGGGGCCGGTACAGCATCGAGTACCACGCTACGAACCATTTCCGCGCCAGCGGTTTCAACTTGTCCGGGGCGGTCGCCCATGTCAGCTCCGCGGCCATCGACATCCAGCCCGGGACGACGAATCTCACCGTTGCCGCGACGACGGCGACGACCGTCGATATACGGAAGAACTTCTCTCTCTCGGGCTACTTGACGGTCTTCGTGAACGGTATACCCAGCATCAACAATCTGAACGATACCGGCCAGGCCTACCACTCCGAAGCCGCCGTGGGAGATCCGCGTTCGACCTTGTGGACCGATGATCGGTATCTGACGGTTTGGAATCTGACCCAGGTTCTCCCTGCGGTCACCAACCAGACCTTCTACTACCCGTCCATGGTCATGAACGGAAACCAGCCGCTTTTCAGCTACGCCAACGACAACGACGGGTATACCTATAGGACCACGGGGGTCGCGGCCTCATCCCAGCGGGGAGGCATCTGGTTCGAGCGCCACACGGCCTTGGCCCGGTCGGCGGGGGGAATCTACTGGATCCTCTCGGTCCAGGACGCCGTCGGCACCGGGGGCATCGGGTACCTCTACCTCAACCGGGACCGGAACGTGAACGCCCTCCTGGGCGACACCCAGAACAACAACCACTTCGAAATCATAGGTCTGGATTACACGAGCCGGCAGATGAACCGGATACGGTATCCCAAGCTCATTGTCGAGGGACCGGACAACGCGACGAACATCTACATCTCGTACTACGACGCCCATCCCTCCCGCCGTGAACTTTCCTTCGTCTCCTTCCAGGCGTCCACGGCGACGGCCTCGAATCTCACTCAGCCCGCGAACGACGCGGCCCGGGCCGCCCAGGTCCAAGTCATCCCGAACACGGCGAACGCCAGCAGCGAGTACTTCGACATGGTCCGGATCGGGGCGGCGGAGGTCGCGGTGGCCTACTTCGACGAGACCGCCGGAGTCCTGAAGCTCCAGTATTCGGGAGACGCCTGGAACGCGAACAACCAGAGCGGAGCCGGGACCTGGACGGAGTTGACCGTGGACGACAGCGTCCTGACGGGATCCCATGTGTCCATGACCGTCGGCCAGAGGAGCGGTACGACCTACCTCTACCTGGCGTACCACGACGCCGCGGAGACGGCCCTGAAATTCGCGCAGATCGATTGGACCACGAAGGCCGTCACGAAGTCGGTGATCGACAACCGGTTCTCCGTGGGTACTCGGACCAACGTCTTCGTGATCGATGAGCTGCCCTACGTATCCTTCTATTCCGATTCGTACAGCGGCACCCGGAATTCCATCCGGCTGGCCTACCCCGTGGCCGCCAACGGCCGTACAGCGGCGGAGAACATCCTGCAGCCCGGGGCCGACGTCAACGAGGAGTACACGGGCGACTGGGAAGTAGCCGCGGTACCGGCCGTCACGGTCCCCAAAGGAGGGATCGAGCAGTTCAATCGAACCCAGTTGAACCAGTACACCAACGGAGCGTCCGTCCTGCCCGTCGTCGGCTGGCTTGCGGATCGGATCGAGTACGCCGAGCTCCAGCCGACTGCGCCGTGACGGGAGGACGAAGGTGAAACCATCCGTGCGGCGCACTGACAAGCGGGCCGGAAATCACCGGCCGGGAATCCCGGGTCCCGGGCGCTTCAAGATCATCGCCGCGGCGGCCGCCCTTGCGGCGGTATTGGCCGCGGGCTACCTCCTGCTCCGGCCCCGGCCGGTCTTCCTGGTGGAGGAGGGTTTCGTTCCCGCCTGGGAGAAGCTCCTCGAGGAGGGCCCGGGTGCGCCCGGGTGGCGGATCGTGAAGTACGATCCCCGGGATGGGCTGCCCTCGACCCGAGGTCTTCGAGGATATAGAATCTCCACGGACAGGGAAGGTCGGCCGCCGGCCGGCCGGTCCGCAGCGGCCGGGTCGGCGGAGTCCGTCCCCATCCCGGTGCCGCGCCGGGACCTGTCCCGGAACCCGGCGTTGCCGGACGGAGCCCTGCCCCTGGCGGTGGACCCGTGGATGGTCTTCCGCCGACACGCCGACCCGCCTCCGTCGCGGGCCCTCCTGGAAAAAGGCGGATCCGGCGCGGTCGTCCTTCTTCCGGGGGGGGAGCCCGAGGCCCTCTGGGCCTGGGCCGGCCAGGAACTGCAAAATGTCCCCGGATCCTTTCCTTCGGACCCCGGGCTCTGGCTGGATCGCACGGACCGAATGGCCCGGGACAGGCGCTTCCAGCCCGGGGCCCTCACCGCGCGCTGGGAGGATGTCCTTTCCCGGCTCCTGGAACCGGGCGCCTCCTGGTTGTACGCGCCCCTGAGCCGGGTGCTGACTCTGCCTGGGGACCGGACGAGCCTCCTGGAGGCCGATCCCTTCCCGCCCCGGGAAGGCTGGAACGATTTCGGCCTGCAAACCCGCATCCTCTGGGCCGTGCCCCTGGGTAGAGGGACAGCCCGGGGGTTCATGGCTTCCGCGGCCCGCTGGCTTGGGGATCCGGCCATCCAAACCCGCCTCGGGGCGATCCTGGACTGGGCTCCCGCCCATCGGGACGCCCGGGCGGCAAGTCCCCTGGCGCGGACCTCCCAGGAGGCCTGGCTAAAAAGCACCTACGTGTGGGAGGCTCCCGAATATGCGCACATCGACTGACTTCCGCCCGGCGCTTCCGGCTCGCTTTGCGACGCGCTGGATGCTCGCGGCGTTGATCCTCGCTTCCTCCGTTCCCGCATGGGCGAACGGCACCCCCGAAGAGACCTGGCAGGAGGCGACGGGCACGGAGGTATGGCTCCGGGAGTTCGACCTGTCCGGCGCCAAGCCCGGCACCCACAACGTCGTCATCCGGGCCCGGGACTCGGCGGGAAACGAGGCCCTCGTGGGACCGTACAACATCCGGATCGACCCCTCCGTGGGCTTGCCGACGGTCCGCATCATCTACCCCGAGAAGGGCACCGTCCTGCGCAGGGACGTTCACATCGTGGGCGTGGCGGGAGGACGCATCGGAATCCAGGCCGTGGAGATCAAGCTCGACGGGGGCGAATACTCCCCCGCGAGTGGCTCCGAGTACTGGAGCGCCTCCGTGGACGCGGCGTCCCTGCCGGACGGGCGTCATACCTTGACGGCTCGGGCCGTGGATCCCCGAGGTACCTCGGGACCGGAGACCTCGGTGTCCTTCATCCTGGACCGGGCGCCTCCCTCAGTCCGGATCCGGTCCCACGAGTCCGGAGCCCTGATCCGCGGGGCCGTCCAATTCGAAGGGACCGCGGATGACGCGAACGGCATCGCCCGGCTCTCCTTGAGCGTCGACGGCGGGAAGACGTACCAGGACCTCGGTTTCCGGGGCGCCCGGGGGGAGACGGAGGTAGGGTTCTCCTTTCCCGTCCAGAGCGGAAAGCTTCCGGACGGAGCCGCGATCTACTACCTCCGGGCGGAGGACGGAACCGGAGCCGTATCGGTCAACCCCGTCCTGTTCTTCGTGGACAACAAATCCCCGGAGTTGGAGATCCTGTGGCCGGAAAAAGGCGCGACCGTCGCGGGCACCTTCCGGATCACCGGCACGATGAAGGACGCGGTGGGGGTTCAAAGCCTCTCCTGCGAAGTCGGAAAGTCCGTGCTGGAAATCGAGATGCGTCCCGGCGACCCCTACTGGACGGCGGACATCCCGGTGCCCCCGGGCACCGGACGTTCCGTGGACCTGCGGATCGTCGCGATCGACCGGAGCGGCAACCGGACCTCGGTCTCCCGCAGTTTCGTGAACGATCTAGGGTCCTCGATACCCAGCGTGAAGATATCCCATCCCGGCGAGGCGGGACTCGCGACGTTCCCGGCGGACGGGGCGATCTTCGGGTACGTTCTGGGGGGAGCCGGTGTGGACGCCGTAAAGGTCGAGGGAGGAAAGACCTACCCCGCCCGGCCGGGCTTCCGCATCCCCTCCTCGGACATCGGGCCGGGCCGCAGCGAACTCCGCCTCCAGGCATCGGGACCCGAGGCAGCCCCGGGCGAGGTGTTGAAGGTCCGGGTCGCCCGTCCCGCCCTGCCTTCGGGAACCCTGCCGCCCTCGGCGCCGCCGCCGTCGAATATTACGGTGACCTCCCCGGCGCCGTATTCCTACCAGCGGGGGGACTTCAGCATCGCCGGTACCGCCGAGGCACCGGCCGGTTCCCGCCTGGAATATAGGACGGCTCCTACGGAGTCATGGCAGGAAATAAGCCTGGGCGGGGACGGTAGGTTCTCCTCCCGGGTCGCCCCGGCTGCGCTGCCCGAGGGACCGATGCATCTGGAACTTCGGACGGTGACCGACGGAACCGCGGCCGAGCCGGTCTACCATCCGGTCAACCGGCACACCACCGCGCCGGAGATCCGGATCCACTCCCCCCGGTCCGGGGAGAAGGTGAACGGCAGCGTGACCGTCTCCGGGGACGTCGTCACGGCCGCCCCGATCGCGGATCTTTCGTATACCCTGGACGGAAAGACCTTCCGGGCCCTCCAGGGCATCCCCGCCTCCTACGGAGCCGCCTTCTCCGTGATCGTGGACTTCACGGTCCTGCAGAAGTCCGGGGGAAGCGTCGGCGTCCGGGCGGTGGACGCGGCGGGAAACTCCGCGGATATCGGGATACCCGTGACCGTGGACGCGTCGGGGGACCTGCCCTCGGTCCAGCTGAACCTTCCCGTGGACGGAGCCGTGGCGACCGGGGATTTCGACATATCCGGCATGGCCTTCGACGACGACGGGGTGGCGGCCGTCCATTGGCGGATCGGGGAAGGGGCCTTCTCCCGCCTGGACGTGAAGCAGAGTTTCCGGATCGGGGTTCCCCTCTCGTCCGTCCGGGACGGAGAGCGGAGAATCGAGGTCTACGCGGAGGACGTCTACGGCCGGGTCGGGCCGCCCGCGTCGGCGGTCGTCCGGATCAGCACCGGCGCGCCGACCGTCCAGGTAGTGTCCCCGAGCATCGAGGCGTACAACCGGGGCACCGTGATCCTGCGGGGGACCGCCCGGGATCCGAACGGCATTTTCGGGGTTCGGGTCTCCATGGACAACGGCGCCACCTTCCAGAACGCCGAGGGGACCGAGTCCTGGAGCCTGTCCCTCAACACCGGAGCGTACAAGGACGGGGTGTATTCCGTCCTCGTGGTGGCGGCGGATTCCTTCGGTGTGGAGTCGAGGATCTCCTCCCTCCTCAACATCGACAACACGCCGCCCCTGATTTCCCTCGGGGAGCCCGCGGACGGCCGGGTTACGGAACCCAAGCTTCGAGTTTCGGGTCAGACCAGCGACAACTCGGGTGTCGAGTCCTTGGCCTTTGAGATTTCCCCCGTGTCGGGGTCTGGAGCCCAGCGCGGCCTACGGATCGAGGCCGAGCCGCGGTTGGTGATCCTGGAAACCCTGGACGTCTCCTCCCTCCCGGGGGGGAAATACAATCTCCGGATGATCGCCTCCGACGCGGCGGGCAACACGTCCGTCCTGGTACGGGGCATCGAACTCGTAAAGGAAGCGGGGGCCCACCGGGTCGTCCTTCTGGATCCCCTTCCGGGGGTGGCGCATACCGGCCCGTTGACGGTTTCCGGCCGCGTGACCGGTCCCAGCCTCCCGGCCTCTGTCGGCATATTCACGGGCCAGACGCGGGCCGCGGATGCGGAGGTCGACCGGTTCGGTTATTTCCGGCACACTCTGGAGGGCATCCCCGAGGAGGGCCGCCTGGTCCTCTGGGCGGGCTTCGACACTTCCGCGGGGGAGAAGGTCCGGAGCGCGGACCATGCCGTCATCCTGGAACCCTACGGCCCCGTCCTGACGATCTTGAGCCACGGCGCCGGGGACGCGGTGACCGGCCGTCCCTGGCTGAGCGGCACGGCGGGAATCCGGCTTTCTCCCGGGGAGGCCGAAGCGGCGGGTAAAAAGGCCGCGCGCTACTACGAGGTCTCGAACGTGGCGATTAGCCTGGATAACGGCCGGTCCTTCCAGCCGGCTCAGGGGACCTCGGAATGGAAATTCCGGCTGGAAACCGCCGAACTCCCCCGGGGGCCCCTGCCCGTGCTGGTCCGGGCCGAGTACGCGGACGGACGTGCCGTGGTCCGCAGGATCCTGCTGACCGTGGATACCGTTCCCCCCGTGGTGACCCTCGTGGCTCCCCAGGAAGGAAGCCTCCACGCGGAATCCCTCCTGATGTTCGGCACCGCTTCGGACGATTACGGCCTGGAGACATTGGAGGTCAACCTTCGCGCGGGGGACAAGGCCGGGTATGCGCTCCCCCAGTTCATCCAGGGATTGTACCTGGACACTCATGCCCTGGGCGCGACCTACGGGGACGTGGGCCTGGGGGTCAGCTTCTTCGACAACAACGTCAAGCTTCAGCTGCAGGCGGGCATGGCGCCCCCGGGCCGCTTCACCGGTACGGTGTTCGGGGCCAAACTCCTGGCCAACGTGCTCTACCTGCCCTTCGATTACTTCCTGGGTCCGGACTGGTCCTTCTTCTCCATGTCCCTGGCCCTGGGTGCCAACTTCTCCTACTTCACCATGGACGCCGGCAGCGATCCCCTGGTCATGTCCTCGGTCCTGGTGCAGTGGGAGTTCGCGCGGTTCCAGTTTCCCGAGTGGAAGGCTTTCCGGACCTTCTCCCTGTACGCGGAACCGAACCTCTGGTTCGCCGCCTCGGACGTGGAGGCCGGAGCCATCTTCAAGCTGGCCTTCGGATTCCGGATCGGCATCTTTTAAGGTCCCTCGAACAGCGGCCCGCCCCTCCCCGGGGCGGGCCTTTTCATATCCGGGTCTCTCTACCTCCGTTTACCGTTCACCGACCACAGGTTACACTCGCTCCATGCTCCTCACCCCGTCCTTCCTGTCGGCGGCCCGGGACTACCGCCTGCTCCTGGACCGGGGCTACCCCACGGCGGCCAGCCTCAAGCTGGTGGGGGACCGCTGGGCCCTGGACAAGGCGGCCCGGACGGTCCTCTTTAGGGGAATCCTGCCGGAATCCCTGTCCGCGGCCATCGCGGTCCGGCTCGTCCGAGTCCTGCCTCCCGGCGCCCGGCTGGCCGTGGACGGGTACAACGTCCTCTTTACCCTGTCCAACTACCGCCGGGGTCACCCCCTCTTCCTGGGGACCGACGGCCTGGTGCGGGACGCGGGGGGAGCCCACGGGCGGATCCAGGACCAAGGCCTTTTCCTGGAATGCGCCCGGGCCGCGACGGAGAGGCTCGCGGACCTGGGGGTCGCGTACGCCGAAGTGTACCTGGACGCCCCGGTCTCCGGGAGCGGGTCCCACGCGGCGGTCCTCCGGGACCTCCTGGCCCGGGCGGGCGTGACGGGGCGGGTGGAGCTGGCCGCTTCCGCGGACGGGCCGGTCCGGGACTTCGAGGGAGGCGCCGCCGGCTATGCCGCCGGCCAAGCCGAAGGCTTTGTCGCCACCTCGGACTCCGCGGTGGCTGTCGCGGCCCGGTCCCCGGTCTTCGACCTGGCCCGGGACATCCTGGAGGCCCGGTACAGGGCGGTCTTCCCGGATCTCGGGGTGGTGGTACGAAGCTCGTGAAACGAACCGCGGGGGATCGAAGGCCGCAGGGGAGAACCGTTCCGGCTTGACAGCCCCTTCTCCGGGGGCGGATACTTTTTCATTCTATTGCCGCGCCGAAAACCCTGAAGGTCTCCGGCGGAAGGAGCCCCCATGCAGTCCGAAGCCGGAACTCTCCACAAAACCGTCCTGGAGGAGATCGAACGTGTCCGTCCGGATGCCGTGCGGATCAGCCGCTCCATCCACGGCCATCCGGAGCTGGGCCTCCAGGAGCGCTGGGCTTCGGCCTTCCTGGCCGAGGAGGCCCGGAAACGCGGCTTCGAGGTGGAGGCCCCCGTCGCGGGCCTTTCCACGGCCTTCGCGGCTCGATACACCTCCCCGAAGCCGGGACCCAAGGTGGGCTTTCTCTGCGAGTACGACGCCCTCCCCGGCTTGGGGCACGCCTGCGGCCACAACATCATCGCCGCCGCGTCCTGCGCCGCCGCCTTCGCCCTCAAGACCCTGGCGGAGAAACTGGGCGGCTCGGTCTTCCTCTTCGGGACCCCCGACGAGGAGGCGATGAGCGAGGAGTCCAAGGGCGGCAAGGTGATCATGAGCCGGGCGGGCCTCTTCCGGGACCTGGACGCGGTGTTCATGACCCACCCCGCGGGAGGCTCCGACGCGGCTTGGCGTTACAACTTCCCCCTCAAGGACTTCACCATCCGGTTCAAGGGCAGGCCCGCCCACTACACCCAGCCGGAGAAGGGGATCAACGCCCTGGAGGCCCTCCTCCTGTGCATCGCCAACCTGAACGCCCTGAAACGGGCCTGGTCCCCCTCGGTCCTCCTGGCGTACACGATCATCGACGGCGGGGGTCCCAGCGCCATCATCGTGCCCGAGACCGCCAAGGCCCACTTCACCCTCAAGACCTTCGACAGCGCGTACATGGACAAGCTGTTCGGGGAGATCCGGTCCTGCGTGGAAGCCGTGTCGGGGATGACCGGGGCCTCCGGGGAGGTGACGGTCCTGGACGAGTACCGCTGCACGATCCCGAACCTGAACCTGGCGGCCGGCCTCTTCCGGCATCTCCGGGCCCTGGGCGCGGACGTGGAGAATCCCCTGGACTCCCGGAGGGACCTGGAGCGACAGCGCTACCCCGGGACTTCCACGGACTTCTCGGACGTCAGCTGGGAGGCTCCGGCCATCCACGGGTACTGCGGCATCGGCGCGGGCCTGGTCCTGCACACCCCGGAGTTCGCCGCGGCGGCGGCCTCCGAAGCCGGGGACGAAGGCATGATCCGGGCGGCCTCGGCCATGGCCCTGACCGCGGCGGACATCCTTTCGGATCCCGACTACGCGGCCCGGGTCCGGGGGGAGTTCGAGGCCTACCGGCAGGCCGGGTTCCGGGGCGTGCCCGGGATACCCCCGGACTTCGTCCCCTTCCCCCGGGAGTTCGCCGAGCTGTTCGGAGCCTAGGAGCCTGTCGGGCCCCCTACAGGGGAATCCGGGCGAGACGGGTGGATTCGAGGCGGACCTTGACGGCCCCGGAGCTCAGGGAGGTCAGGGCCGCCTCGAAGTCCCCCCGGGCCGACAGGGGCAGGTCCACGGCCAGGCGCACGTCCTCCCCGAAGCTCCGCTCCGCGACGACCGCCCCGAGCTCTTCGGCGAGGACCTGGAAGCGGTCGAAAAGTCGGTAGGGCAGGTCCAGCTCGAATCGTCCCGTCTCCACCAGGGAAGCCCGACGCGCGAGCGCCAGGACGGCCCTTCCCGCCTCGGAATAGGCCTTCACGAGCCCCCCGGTGCCCAGGAGGGTCCCCCCGAAGTAGCGGGTCACGACGACCGCGGCGTCCCCCAGGCCGGAGCCCTTGAGGACCGCCAGGAGGGGCCGGCCCGCGGTCCCGGAAGGCTCGCCGTCGTCGGAGCAGTACTCCGTGACCGAGTTGCCCCCGCCCAGGATGTAGGCGGGGACGTGGTGGGAGGCGTCCGGGAACTCCGAGCGGATCCGGGCCAGGAAGGCCCGGGCCGCCTCGGCGGAATCGACGGGCTCCAGGCTCGCGATGAAGCGGGAGTTGACGACCCGGATCTCCGTCCGGGCGGGCCCGTAGGGGACGATGAGCATGGGGGGAGTATAGCAGATTGTCGGACGCGACGCCGGGACGGGGTTTCGAGCCGCGAACGAGGCTCGGGCGGACTTGCGGATTCCCAGGCGGTGCCGGAGAATGTCCCCATGGATACATCCTCGGCGTTGTCGATCCGGCCGGTGCGGTCCCGGCGGGATTTTCATGACTTTGTGAACCTGCCCCGGGGGCTCTACCGGGACGATCCCGCGTGGGTCCCCCCGATTTGGCTGGCCGAGCCGGGGGAGTACCGTCCCTCGGGCAACCCCGTGCTGGCCCGGTCGGAGCACGAGCTCTTCCTGGCCCGGCGGGGGGACCTCGCGGTCGGCCGGATCGTCGCCTACGTCGATCCCCGGTTCAACGGCTACTACCGTTCCCGGGTCGGCTTCTTCGGGGCCTTCGAGTGCCGGGACGACGTCGAGGCGGCCCGGGGGCTCTACGCGGCCGCGGAGGCGTGGATGGCGGACCGGGGCATGGAATCTTCCCGAGGGCCGATCCATCCCTCCGCGGAGTGCTGGGGCCTCGTGACCGGGGGCTTCGACCGGCCCCCGGTCTTCCTCTCCCCCCACAACCCGGCGTATTACACCGCCTTGGCGGAGGCGTCGGGCTACGAGGGAGTCAAGGACCTCCTGTCCTACGAGGCGGACTCCGGAGCGGGCTACCGGATCCCCGAGCGGTTCTCCCGGTTCGCGGCCCTCCACGCCGCCCGCTTCCCGGGCCTCTCGACCCGACGCATCGACCTCGGTTCCCTGGACCGGGACGCCCTGCACATCCTGCGCATCCTGAACGAGGGGGTCGCGGAGAACTGGGGCTACGTACCCGTGGAGGCGGACGAGATGACCACGGTGGTTCGGAAGCTCCGCCCCTTCCTGGATCCCGACGCGGTCTGGTTCGTGGAGGACGGGGGCGTTCCGGTGGCCTGCTGCCTGGGCTTCCCGGACGTGAACGTCGCGATCCGGGCGATGCGCGGAAACCTCCTCCCCCTGGGCTTCCTGCGCCTCCTGTCCGTCCGGCGGCGGGTCCGGGACTACCGCCTCTGGGGCCTGGCCGTCCTCCCGGCCTGGCAGGGCCGGGGCCTGGACGTGCTTCTCTATATGCGGCTCTTCGAGGCCCTGGCCCCCAAGGGGGTGCGCCTGGAGGCCAACTACATCCTGGAGGACAACCTGCGGATCCGGAACGCCCTGGAGAAGCTGGGGATGCGGCCGGTCAAGACCTACCGGGTCTACGAGAAGGCCCTGGGCCGATGAAACGCCGAACCCGGGCGGCAGCCCTCATGCTCCTTTCGGTCCTGGCCTTCCCGGTCGCGGCGGATCTCCACTCCCCGAACCGACCCCTCCGGACGATCCGCACCGAGTGGTTCGACATCACCTTTCCCCCGGAGGCCCGCGTCCAGGCCGAGCGGCTGGCCTCCTTCGCGGACGACGCGTACCGGGAGGTGGCGGCCTTCCTGGGCACCGAGCCCCGCCTCCGGTACCCGGTGATCCTGAGCCCCGACGCGGACGGCCCGAACGGGTATTACACCGTTTGGCCCCGCCGCAGGATCGCGCTCTTCCTCCGGCCTTCGGACCCGAACGACGGCTTCGGGTACCAGGCCGACGACCTTCGGGCCCTCTTCCGCCACGAACTGGCCCACGCGGTCTCCCTGACGATACGGCCGCCCGCCTGGGACCTGGCGGCGGCAGTCTTCGGAGACGCGGCGGGGATCTCGTACTACACGACCCCGGCCAGCCTGGCCGAGGGGGTTTCCATCGCCGCGGAGGGGATGGACGGCCGGGGACGGGCCGCGGATCCCCTGACCGCGGACGAGCTCCGCCGGGACGCCCGGGAGGGGCGGTTCAAGACCTTCTGGGAAGCCGCGGGGGCCTGGGACCGCTACCCCTACGGCCGGGTTCCCTACTCCTACGGGGCTCTCTTCACCCGGTACCTCCTTGCGGAGTACGGTGAGGAGCTCTACCGGGAGCTCTGGCGCCGGATGGGCGAAGGCCTCATCCTGCCGGGGCTGGGGGACTTCCTCTTCGTCCGGGGCGCCTTCCGGCGGGTGTACGGCCTTCCCCTGTCCGAGGCCTGGGCGGACTTCGAGGGGCGCATGACCCCGTCGGAACCGGCGGCGGAGCCGGAGCGCCTGACCCCGCCGGGCTTGCTGACGGCCCTGGCGGCCGGGGGCGGGACGGTCTGGTGGTCCGACGGGGCGGCCCGGCGCATCCGGTCCCTGGACGCCCGGACCGGCCTTCCCGGCACCCCCCTGCCCGGGGACGGGACGATCTCCCGGATCTCCGTGTCCCCCGACGGGCGGCGCCTCCTGGTCTCCCACTCGGTCGAGGAGGGCGGGGCGGCCCGGCTCGTCCTCCGCTCGGTCGATCCGGAGACCGGGGAGTCCCGGGTCCTGCCGCACCGGGGGCTCCGGGACGGGGCCTGGGCCGGGACGGACATCCTGGCCGTCCGGGCGGAGCTCGGGGCCGGCTCCCTGGTCCGGATCCGGGACGGCCGGGGGGAGGTCCTGGCGCCCGGCGGCCCGGGGCTTACCTGGGCTGCCCCCTGCGCCTCCCCGGAGGGCCGTTGGATCTACGCCCTGCGCCGGGAAGACGGGGAGGTTTCGGTCGTCCGCTTCCCCGCCTCCGCGGAACCCGACGCCGCCGGCCCGTCCGGGCTCGAGCTCCTGGCCCTGCCCGAGGGCTTTTCGGCCGTGCGGGACCTCTCGGTCGACGGGGACGGAACCCTCCGGTTCTCCTGGCACGACGGGGAAGCCTACCGGACCGCGGAGTATAGGGAGGGCGTCCTGCGGTATCCGGAGGCGGCCTACGCCGGGGGGACGCGCCGGGCGGCGGCCGCGGAGGGGCGAGTCTTCTTCCTGGGGGAGTACTCCGAGGGAGTGATCCTGTGCGCGGTTCCGGAAGGAACGGCCTGGGTGGAAACCACCGCTTCCTGGCTTCCCGACCCTGGTGCTGCGAAGATCGGGACGGCTCCGGACACTTCGCCTTCCCCGGAGTCCTGGCCTTATTCCGCCCTTCCCGGCCTGGCACCGAGCGTCCGGTATCCCACGTTCCGCCTCTCCTCGGAGGGGCTCTGGGGGGTCGGGGCCGGGGCCGCGGGGGGAGACGCGGCGGAAACCTTTTCCTGGCGGGCCGGCGCCCTCTGGATCCCGGACCTGGGGGCCGCGGACCTGGAGCTTTCCGTGGAAGTGACGGCCTTTCCCCCGGTCCTGGTCCTGTCCGCCTCGGACACCTTCGAGCCCGGCGGCTCCGGGGCGGTCCGGACTACCCGGGCGGGCCTTGCCCTGGACCGGAGCCGATCCATCTACGGAGGCTTCGAGGCGTCGACGGGCGCCGGCGCCGAGGTCTCATGGTTCACGTCCCTGGGACCCGGGGAGGACCCCTACGGCCCCCGGGACGCCGCCCTGGCGGCCGGGACCGCCTCGGTGTCCTTCGGCCGATGGGGCTTCGAAATCAGGAAGCCCTCGGCCTCGCGGGGAGCCGGGATCGGGCTGACCCTGTTCGGAGCCCGGGTCCTGCCCCCGGGGGCACCGGAGACCCTGGCGGGAATCGAGGGCACCCTCCGATTCCGTGCCCTGCCCCTGGCTCTCTCCCTGGACCTGTACGGTGCGGCCGCCCTCTCCCCCGGGCTCTCCTACGGCCCGGACGGCCGGATCTTCTCGGGCTTCGCGGGCGGGGCGTCGTACCCCGGGTACGATGCCTGGAGCGGAGCCGGATCCGGTCCATGGTACGCCTACGGGGAGGCCGCGGCGTCGCCCTTGGTTCTGGAGATCCAGGGTCGATTGGGACCCGTCCACCTTCAGCGACTCGTCCTCTCCGCGGGGGTCCGGGGAGCCTTGGCGGACGGGGAGCCCCTCGGGTCGGCCTTCGTCCGGGCCTCCCTGGACTTCGCCCCCCTCCTGGGCGTCTACGCCCGGCTCCGCCCCCGGGCCTGGGCGGAGGCGGAGTACGCGCCGGATCCGGACCGGGTGCTGGTGAGGTGGGCGGTGGAGCTGCCGTTGTGAGGGAAGTGAATTGGTGAATAGTGAATAGTGAATAGGAACGGCCTGTACAGTTGGGGTGGTTAGGACGTAGCCGGGGGTCCGTTTGAATCCTCCCCATTCACGTATTCACCCCTTCATCTATTTACCGTCCCATTATTGACCCCGCCCTCCCCGCGCCCCTATACTCCCCGAAAGGAGGACCGGATTATGCCGCAGGCTTCCTCGGGGCCCGCCGCGGACCCGGGGCTTCCCTCCCTGCTCCGAAAGGCGGAGATCTTCTCATCCCTGCTGGACGACGACTTGGCCTACGCGGCCTCCCGGGCCGGCGTGATCCGTTTGGCCAAGGGCGCCCGGCTCTTCGACGCCGGGCAGAAAGCCCAGCGCTTCTACGTGGTCCGGTCCGGAGGGATCCGGGTCTTCCGCTCCCGTCCCGACGGGGGAGAGGACGAGATGGCCCTCTTCGCCTCCGGGGACGCCCTGGGGGACTTCGACTTCGCCCGGGGCGCCGAGTACGACGCCAGCGCCGAGGCGGTGGAGCCCACGGAGCTCGTGGTTTTCCCGGGCAAGGACCTGGTCTTCGACGACTTGGCCCGGGAGAGACCCGACGCCGCCGCCCGTCTCCTCCTCCGCTCCCTGGCCATGATCTCAGGCCGCCTCCGGGCCACCCACAAGCTGATCTCCGAAAACGCCCCCTGGGTGCGGGAGCTCCACCGGCAGGCCTACGAGGACCCGGGTACGGGGCTCTGGTCCAAGGCCTTCGTGGACGAGGAGCTCCCCCGCTACCTTGTCTCTCCCACTTCCCTGGTCATGATCAAGCCGGACCGCTTCAAGGTCCTGGTGGATTCCCGCGGCCACGCCGCCGGGGACGAGGCCATGGCCCGGATCGCGGGTGTCCTCCAGTCCTCGGTCCGGGCCCTGGGCCGGGGCTGGGCGGTCCGGGTGCGCTCCAACGAGACCGCCGTCATCGCCCCGGGCTGCGGCCGCGAGGTGGCCGAGGAACTGGCCCGGTCCATAGGGGAGAAGATCGCGGACCTGGAGCCCGTCCCCGCGTCCCGGGGGACCCCCTTCTTCCTGTTCTCCGCCTCCGTGGCGTACTCCGTCTGGCCCGCGGACGGCGAGGATTGGAAGGAGCTCTTCGTACGCTCCCAGGACGCCCTGATGGCCGCCTGGGGCGAGGGAGGAGCCCGGGTCGTCCCGGTGGCGCCCGCTCCCGGGGGAGCTCCGTGAGCCGCCTGACGGACTTCCTGGGGGGCACCGAGCTCTTCAAGGGGATGAGCGGCCTGGAGCTCAAGGCGGTCGCGGAGCTCCTGAAGCGCCGGGAGTGCCCCCGGGGCACCGTGGTCTTCCGGGAGGGCGAGCGGGGCCAGGAGCTCTTCATCGTCCTGTCCGGCAAGGTCGGCTCCTTCGTGACCCAGTCGGACGGGACCCGGCGCAGGATCTACGAGTTCGGGCCGGGCCGCTTCTTCGGGGAGATGGCCATCGTGGAGGGGGAGCCCCGTTCGGCCACCTGCTGGGCCGAGGAGGACACGACCCTCCTGGTCCTGGAGGGCATCGACTTCTACCGCCTAGTCTTCGACTACCCGATGATCGGCCTCAAGCTTTTGTCCTCCATCGTCCGGGTGATGGTGTCCTGGCTGAACGAGTCCTCCCGCTTCCTGAACGACCTGGTCCGGTGGGGCGAGACGGCCCGGCGCCGGGCCGTGGAGGACGCCCTCACGGGGCTCTTCAACCGGCGCTTCCTGGAGGAGACCCTGGCCAACCGCTTCACCTCCGGCCTGGGCTCCGGGCGCCGCCTTGCCCTGGTCATGCTGGACCTGGACCACTTCCGGGAGATCAACGGCTCCTTCGGGCCCGCCGCCGGGGACGCCACGATCCGGGCCGCGGGCGCGGCCTTCCGACAGGCCCTTCGGGACGGGGATGTGGCCGCCCGTCTGTCCGGGGACGAGTTCGCCTTCCTCCTGCCCAACACGGGGCTGGACGAGGCCCTGGCCGTGGCGGAGCGCCTGCGGAAGCGGGCGGAGACGGTCCGCCTCGATTTCCGGCCCCCCGCGGGCGGCCCCGCCTCCAAGGTCCGCATCACCGCCAGCCTGGGGGTGGCCGTGGCTCCGGACCACGCGGATACCCCGGGCGCTTTGATCGACCGCTCGGACAGGGCCCTCTACCTGGCCAAGGAAGGCGGCCGCAACCGCGTGGCCGGGCCGAAGGCGTAGCGAAACATGATCGAGTACGTGGTCTCCGCCAATATCGACGACCGCATCCTCCGACGCGCCGCGGACCTCCTGCGCAAGGGAGGGGTGGTCGCCTTCCCGACGGACACCAGCTGGAGCCTGGGCTGCTCCATCGCCTCCAAGGACGGCATCGCCAAGCTCAAGCGTCTGGTGGGGCGGGAGGCGGACGGCCCCCTCACGGTGATCTGCTCGGCCCTCCAGCAGGTCTCCGAGCTCTGCGAGCTGGACACGGTCTCCTTCCGGGCCATCAAGCGCCTGGTCCCGGGACCCTACGTCTTCATCCTCCCCTCCACGAATCGGGCGGCCAAGGACTTTGATCTCCGCCGCAGCGAGTTGGGGGTCCGCATCCCGGAGAACCCCGTGCCCTGCGCCTTGGCGGACGCCCTGGGCCTGCCCCTTTTGTCCGTGACGGCGAAGCGTACCCTTTTGGGCATGAGCCCCAAGGACGCGGAGTTCCCGGAGGAGCTCCTCTTCTCCGGGGGCTGGGAGATCGACGGGATCCCCGGGATCGACCTGGTCCTAGACCCCGGGGAGGAGCAGGAGCGCCGGGTTTCCACGGTCCTGGACATGCGGGGCGGGGGGATCGAGGTGCTTCGCCGCGGCGCCGGGGACTACCCCTAGTCCGGCCGTCATCCGGACCTTCGTCCCGGATCCGGCCCTCCGGCCCCGGGCCGCCTTGTAGCGCCGCCCGCGGCGAGCCGCCTTGCGGCGGACGGCCCCTTCGGTATACAGTCCACCCCGCATGAACATCCTCTCCCTGGACGGCATATCCAAGAACATGGGCGGAACCATCCTCTTCTCCGGGGTATCCCTAGGCGTGGAGGACCGTTCCCGGGCGGGCCTGGTGGGCCGCAACGGGAGCGGAAAGTCTACGCTCCTCAAAATTCTGGCGGGCATGCTGGAGCCCGACGGGGGGACCGTCGCCCGGCGTCGGAACCTGGCCGTGGCCCTCCTGCCCCAGCTCCCCCGCTTCGCCCCGGGGGCCACCCTGGGTTCCTTCCTCCTCGAGGACGAGTCCCCGGCGGTACGTCTGGTCCGGGACTACGAGGCCTGCGCCGCCGCGGTGGGCCGCGGGGAGAAGCGGCACGCGGAGCTCGAGCGCCTGACCCGTCGCATGGAGGAGGAGCGGGGCTTCGTCCTGGAGCACGCCTACGCATCCTACTGCACCGAGCTGGGCCTGCCCGGGCCCGAGGCCCGCATGGACACCTTTTCCGGGGGCATGGTGAAAAAGGCCGCCCTGGCCCGGCTCCTCTGCTCCGGGGCGGACCTGGCCCTCCTGGACGAGCCCACGAACCACCTGGATGTCGAGACGATCGAGTGGCTGGAGGCCAAGCTCGGCTCGGCCCCCTTCGCCTTCGTTGTGGTGACCCACGACCGGTACTTCCTGGACGCGGTCTGCTCCTCCATCTGGGAGATCGACGACGAGGCCGTGTACGGCTACCCCGGGGGCTATACGGACTTCCTGGCCCGGCGGCGGGAGCGATGGGAGGCCTTGGAAAAGGCGGACGCCCGCCGGAAGGCCATCCTCAAGATCGAGATGAAGTGGCTCAACCGGGGCGCCCGGGCCCGGGCCACCAAGAGCGAGCGCCGCAAGGAGCTGATCCGGGGCCTCCAGGCCTCGGCCCTCGTTCGGCCCGAGAGCATGGGGGAGTTCTCCTCGGCCTCCCGCCGCATGGGCGGCAAGGTCCTCAGGCTCGAGGGGGTTTCCAAGTCCTACGGGGACCGCGCGGTACTCGCCCCCTTCCGGCACGAGTTCGGCCGGGGCGAGCGGGCCGGGGTCGTGGGCCCCAACGGCTCGGGCAAGACGACCTTCCTGGGGATCGTCTCGGGCAGGATCGCCCCCGACTCGGGCAAGGCCGAACCGGGTCCCACGGTGACCTTCGGCTGCTTCGACCAGACCGCCGCGGCCCTGGACCCCTCGGCCACGGTCCTGGACTACGTCCGGGAACACGCCGAGCAGGTCCGCCTGGGGGACGGCTCCGTCCTCTCCGCGGAGCGCCTCCTGGAGCGCTTCCTCTTCGACCGGGACATGTTCCCCCGGGCTCTGGGCGCCCTGTCCGGCGGGGAGCTCCGCCGGCTCCAGCTGGTACGGCTCCTGGCGGAGGCCCCGAACTTCCTCCTCCTGGACGAACCCACGAACGACCTGGACATCGAGACCATCGAGCTGCTCGAGGACTTCCTGGAGGATTTCTCCGGCTGCGTCCTGGCGGTCTCCCACGACCGGGCCTTCCTGGACCGGGTCACCCGGACCACCTTCGTCCTGGACGGTGAGGGAGGGGTGCGGAGCTTCCCGGGTACCTATTCCGACTGGCGGGTCGCCCGGGAGCTGGAGGAGGAGGAGAGGGCCGCGGCCGCCCGCTCCGCGGACCGGGGGCGCGGGAAGGACCGGGGAGGGCCCGCGGCCGCTCCCTTCGGCGTCCCGGGAAACTCGAATCCTTCCGCGTCCTCCGACGCACCGGCCCGGGAGGCCGCCGAATCCGCCCGCCGCCGCAAGCCCAGCTTCGCGGAGCGCCGCGAGTTCGAGACCCTCCTGCCCGAGATCGAGGCCCTGGAGGCGGAAAAGGCCGAGCTGGAGGCCCTCTTCGCCGCGGGCGGACGGGACGGGCAGTCCCTGGAACAGGCATCCCGGCGCTATGCCGAGCTCGATCCTCTCATTCACGCCAAGACCGCCCGCTGGGACGAGCTGGCGGAACTCGTCGACCGTTGAAGGCGCCCGATCAGGGGTAGAGGCGGGCGATGTCGGGCTCCCGATCCCGGAACGCCTCCACGATGACCGGGTCGAAGTGACGGCCTGAATTCTCCAGGATGTATCCGCCGGCCGTGTCCCGCCCGAGGGCGGGTTTGTAGGGCCGCTCGGACCGGATGGCGTCGTAGACGTCCGCCATGGCCACCAGCCGCGCCGGCAGGGGAATGTCGTTTCCCGCGAGACCTTCGGGATAGCCGTCCCCGTCCCATCGCTCGTGGTGGTACCCGGCGATTTCCGCGGCCAGGGCCACCCGGGGATCGTACCGGATGTGCTTCGACGCCTCCAGGAGGATCTCCCGTCCCACGATGACGTGCCGCTGCATCAGGGACCTCTCCGCGTCGTCCAGGGGACCGGGCTTCTGGAGCACCGCGTCGGGGACGGCGATCTTCCCGATGTCATGGAGCGGAGCCATGCGGGCGATGGTCGTGAGGCTTCCCGGGCCGAGCCGGGGGAACGCCCCTTCCTCGATGAGCCGTTCCCCGAGGATCAGGACGATCTCCCGGGTCCGGTCGATATGCTGTCCCGTCACCTCGTCCCGGGCCTCGATCAGGTCCGCCAGGGCGTGGGTCACGGCCTCGGCCCAGCCCTCCAGCCGTTCGGACAGGCGGCGGGCCTTGCGTCGGAGGGTGCCCCGCTCCCGGTTCAGGCTGGCTTCCGCGGCGGAGGGTCGGCCGCTCCTCCGCTCCAGCACAGCGGCCCTCTCCGAATCCTCGTAGGCGTCCCGGAAGCGGCCCCTCAGAGCCCGGACCCGGCCCCGGAGGCGCAGGAGTTCGGTGTAGCGGAGAAGGTCCCCGGCTGCGGCCCGGGGCAGCCATTCCTCCGCCAGGGCTTCCGCCTCGTCGAGCTGTCCGTCCTCGATCCGCGCCCGCACCAGGGAGACCGCGGCCCGCACTCCGACCATGGCGAAGCCGCCCCGGTTCGCCCGGGCCAGGGCATCCTCGAGGGTGTCGAGGCTTTCCGTCCGGCGGCCGCAGGACCGGAGGGATTCCCCCTTCCCGAGGCGGGCTTCCGCCTGGACGACGGCGTTGCCGGAAGCCTCGGCGTCGGACATCACGCCGTCGATGAGACCCAGGGCATCCTCGGGCCGTCCGCACAGGGTGAGGGCTTCCGCGTACTGGAGGCGCAGGGCTTCGACGGGAACCCCGGGAATCGCGGCGTTCCCCGCGGCGTCCAGGGCTTCCCGAAGATAGGCGGCCGCTTTCTCCACCCTGCCGGCTTCGAGGCTGGCGATGCCCAGGTTGCCCAGGCTGCGTACCAGGGAGGTACGGTCCCCGGACCTACGGGAAAGGCGCAGGGCCTTTTCCAGGATCGCGATGGATTCGACGTACCGACCCGCCTGGAAATGGGATATCCCCTCCGCGCACAGGAGTCTCACCCGGAGGCCCGTCTCCACGGGCTTGAGGGCCTGTCCCTGCCGCGCCAGCTCCAGGGCCCGGTCGGGATTCCCCGTCGCAAGCGCCGCGTAGGCCGCGACGGCGGCCGCGTGCGACGCCCTTGACGGGTCGGGGAGCCCGCGAGTCTCCGACAGCAGGACAAGAGCCCCCTCCAGGGCTCGGTCCGGCCGGGACTTGAGTAGGGCTTCCAGGGCTTCGATGGAATCCGGCATGCAATCCCCCGGGGACGCGGGCGGTTATCCTCCTAGAGTCTTGCGCTTCCCCCGCGGCGTGTCAAATCCGAACGTCGGGAACCCCGGCTCCGGCTCGGGGGCGAAGGTCAGGATCCCGCGGTCTTCTTGAAATCAACCAGTGCCGCGGGCAGTACTTCGGCCCCGTTTCCCTTCCAGAACTCGTTGAACCGCTCGAGGGCCTCCAGGCTGGACCCGGTCAGGGGCATGGAGTGGGCGTCCGAGGGGAGGACCAGGTCGTAGCCCCTGCCGTCGGCGCCCCAGAGGGTGGCGCTTACGCAGGCCGTGGATCCCAGGCCGCAGATCACCACCCGGCCGATGCGCCGGGCGTCTAGGAGGGCCTCCAATTCGGTCCCGCTGAAGGAATCCGCCGTGGACTTCCGCACCTGCTCGGCTCCCTCCGGGGGGGTCAGGGAGGGATGCAGGAGCCAGGATTCTCTGCCCGGAGTGAAGGATCCCCCGTCGGTGTGGTACACGTAGATCACCGGAACTCCCGCCTCGTTCGCCCGGTCCACCAGGGTCCGCACCGCCGCCAGGAAGGTCGCCTCCCGATGCAGGGGGAAGATGCCCCGTTGGACGTCCACGACGATCAGGGCGGTCCAGGGATAGAGGGCCTTCTTGGGCTCCGACGCCGAGGCCGTCGGCTTAACCGCGCTCGCACAGCCGGCGGCCAGCAGGACCGCCAGGAACAGGGCGGCCGCGGAAACGAGCCGATCCGCCGCGCCCGGGGTGCGGCGGCCCCGTACGCATCGACCTTCGGGTACTATCCTCATCGGGTACCTCCTTTACGGACCGTTGCGCACGATCCGGAATCCCATGCCCGGGTCCGCCTGCTTGGGCAGGTCCCGGCTCCGGAAATGGACCGCCGCGGAGTCGGCGCTCTCGTGATAGTTGCCTCCCCTCCGCACTCGTTTCACCCCGTAGGACCGGTCCGCCTCCGCGATCTCCGGACCGGCCGGATCCGCCCAGGGAAGGCTGCCGTCCCGGGAGCCCGCGGGGGCCTTCGAATACCAGGCCGCGGCGTACCAGTCCTGGCACCACTCCCAGACGTTCCCGCTCATGTCGTAGATTCCGAGCTCGTTGGGCTTCTTCGACTCCACGGCCGCCGGGCTCGGGGCGTCCCCGAAGACCGCGACCTCCGAGGGGTCGTCGGAACCCGAAAGGCGGAAGCCCCGGCTCCGGGGACCGCCCCGGGCGGCGTACTCCCACTCGGCCTCGGTGGGCAGGCGGTAGCCGTCCGCGGAGGGGTCGAAGGTCCTGCCCTCCTCGTCGTAGCAGGGGGTCCTGCCCGCCGCCCGGCTCAGGAAGTTGCAGAACCGGACCGCGTCCGCGAAGGAGACGTCGATGACCGGCTGCCGGCCGCGTCCCCATCCGTTGTCTTTGGGGCTCCGCGCCCCGGCCAGGGCGCAGTAGGCGTCGTACTCCTCGAAGGTCACCTCGTGCCGGAGGATGCGGAAGGGCTTGGTGAGGGCCACGGAATGGGCCGGCCGGGAGTCCGGAAGCCCACGGTCGCTGCCCATGACGAAGACCCCGGGCTCCACGTTCACCATCGCGGCCTCCACGGCCTCCACGAGGTCCCGGGCGTCCGGCCCCCTCCACGGGTCCGGGATCTGGGCCCCGAGGGTTCCCGCAGCCGCGGCCAGAAGGACGAAGGCGGCGAGGCGGCCGGCGGACCTCGGCCGGCCGGCCCCGCGATCCTTCCGCCCTCTCATGCCGCCCCGCCCGCCCGCCGGGAGCTCCCCGGCGGATCCGGCGTCCGGAACCGCTCGAGCACGGAATCGGGAATCCGGATCCTGAACCGGCACCGGGGATCCCCCGCCAGGACGGACTCGGTCACCTCCGCCTCGGTCTCCTCGCCGAAGACCGTGTCGAAGAGGAACTTCTCGTACCCCGCCGAACAGGCGCACCAGGCCGACGGGACCCCCGCCCCGGCCTCGGTGATGGAGGACGCGGCCAGGGGGCAGTGGCAGGCCAGGCGGCGTTTTTCCAGGGGATCCTGCGACGCCAGGAAACGGTCCGGGTCGTAGGGGATCTTGGTGGCCCAGAGGTGGCGGCCGTCGGACACCGTGGACAGGATTTCCTGGTTCCCCCGGACGAAGTCCACCACCGCGGGGGTGATCCTCTGCTCGAACCAGAGGGTCCCGTCCTCGGCGTGGCGCTCGAGTTCCCGGACCTTCCGGCCGTGGAAGGCTGCCAGCCATTCCTCCAGGGAGGCCGAGGCGAGGAAGGCCTCCCGTTCCGCGGCGAAGGCCGCGGCGGGTATGCCGTGGACGTTCCAGCAGAGGACCCGGCGGGCCTTCTCGGCGCCCAGCACCGCTTCCAGGGCCTGCACGAAGGCCGCCGTGGCCGCGGGGTAGACCTCCGGGGGGGCTCCCGTCGGGGGGACCTCGACGCCCGCCATCACCCGGTCCCTCACCGGGCCGCCCTCGAGCTCGGCCAGGCGGTCCGCCATGGCGGGAAGGACACCCACGGGCAGGAGGTAGGCCAGGAGGCGGATGGCGACCGCGTCGATCCCGGCCGCGGCGAAGTACCGCGCCAGGGCCATCAACCGCTCGTCCCGGACTTCGCCCTGTGCTACCAGACGCTCCACGTGGCGTTCGACCTCCGCGAGGGAAGCGCCGGCCAGGGTGCCGTCCGGGCCCGGGGCCTCCGCCTCCAGGACCCGGACCCAGGTCACGGCTTGTTCCACCGCCTCCGGGCCCAGGCCCCGGGCGGCGCAGCGTTCGCGGAATTCCTTCTCCTTGTACACGGTCGCCTCCTTTGGGGCCCGGGCGGCCCCTCAGTCCTTCGCCCCGGGCGCTGCCGCGAAGCCCGCGGCCGCGGCCAGCTCCCGGCAGAGGGCCCAGACGTCCGCGTCCTGGTTGGCCAGGACCGCGACGAAGCCCCCCGCGGCCGGGTACCGCATGGCTATCGCCGCGACCCCGGGATTGACCCCGTCCTTGCCGTAACGGACCAGGGTGCCCGCGGGATCGTAGTCGAACTCCAGGCAGTGTCCGTACTTCCGCAGGCCGCCGTCCCGGAGGGCGAAGGCATCGACCCGGGGGGTCAGGAAGTCCCGGCGCAGATCCGGGGACAGGAAGTCCTCGCCCTCGATCGCCCGGAAGAGCCGCCGGAGATCCTCGACGGTGGTCAGGACGCCCGCGTCCGGGGATCCTATGGGCGGGAAGGCGTAGATGTTCTTGCGGAACCCCGCGGCCTTCCCGTGAGCGCCCTCGACCGTAGCGTACCCTTCGGCGATCCCGGGCTCCGGGGTGTCCTTGGCGAAATAGCCGGTGCGGGACAGGCCCGCGGGCTCGATCACTTCCCGCCGGACGAGTTCCCGGAAGGAGAGCCCCGTCCGGGCCTCCATCGCGAGGCCCGCCAGCACGTAGGCGCAGTTGTTGTACCGGGACGCCGTGCCCGCGGGGAACACGGGATCCTTGTAGGCGAACTGGGGCAGGAAGTCCGCGCAGTCCCGGACCCGGTAGCAGGGCCGGGTTTTCCAGATCTCCTCGTAGTCCTCCCCGGCTTCCTCGTCCGCGTCGTCCGCGATCCCGGAGCTATGGGTCAGGCAGTGGCGGACCGTGACGTTCCCCGGAATCTTGGTACCTTCCAGGGGGACGAGGTCCCGGATCCGGTCGTCCAGTCCGAGCAAGCCCCGGTCCGCCAGGCGGAAGGCCGCGGCGGCCGTGAAGAGCTTGCCCAGGGAGGCGGTGTCGAAGCGCGTTTCGACGGTGTTGGGCACCGAGAAGCCCCGGTGGGCCAAGCCTCGGGCCTCGTGGAGGAGGATCGCGTCCCCCCGGGCGACGAGGACGGAACCGGAGAAGAGATCCTCCGCTTCGTGGCGGTCCACGATGGAGGACAGCGCGGAGGCGACGATCCGGGTCGGGGCCGGCTCGTTCATGGGATACCCCTGCAGGCGACAGTTTTGGAATGATCCGGATGAGTATACCCCCGTTTTGGGAGGGCCGGAAGGAGAAAAAGCCGCGCGACCGCGCGGGGCTCGCCGCCCGGGAACCCCCGGGCGGCCGTCGTTCATCCCAGGACCTCCCGCAGGAAGGGACCCGTGACGCTGTCCGGGTCGGCGGCCAGGTCCTCCGGGGTGCCCCGGGCGATGACCCGGCCCCCCGCCGCGCCCCCCGCGGGTCCCAGCTCGATGAGCCAGGAGCAGGCCGCCAGGGCGTCCAGGTCGTGCTCGATCACGACCACCGTGTTTCCCCCCGAGGCCAGGCGTTCCAGGACCCCGACCAGCCGGGCCACGTCCGTCGGGTGGAGCCCCGAGGTCGGCTCGTCCAGGATGTAGACCCCCCCGGTCTTGTGCAGCTCCGAGGCCAGCTTGAGCCGCTGGGACTCCCCTCCCGAGAGGCTCGAGAGGCTCTGTCCCAGGGGCAGGTAGTCCAGCCCGACCTCCCGGAGAACCGCGAGGCGGCGGCGGAGCTCCGGGGTGCGGAAGAAGCCCTCCGCCTCCTCCGCCGTCATCGCCAGGGCGTCCGCCACGTTCCTGTCCCCGTACCGGATGTCCAGGACCTCGGCCCGGTACCGGGCGCCCCCGCACTCGTCGCAGGTCATGCGCACGTCGTCCAGGAAGTTCATCTCCACCGCCAGGAAGCCCGCGCCCCCGCACTTGGGGCAGGCGCCCTTGGAATTGAAGGAGAAGAGCCCGGGGTCCGCTCCCGTGGCCTTGGCGAACTCCTTCCGCATGAGGTCGAAGGCCCCGACGTAGCTGGCCACGGTGCCCCGGGAGGTCCGGCCGATGGCCCCCTGGGCCACGACCACCGCCTCCGGGTGGGCGGGGGCGAAGACCTCGTGGATCAAGGTGGACTTGCCGGAGCCCGCGGGGCCGCAGATCCCGACCAGGATGCCCAGGGGGATGTCCACGTCGACACCCTTCAGGTTGTTCGCCCGGGCGTCCCGGACCGGGAAGCTCCGGGTCCAGGGCCTCCGGACCCGGGGTGCGGCTGCGCCTGCGCCCGAGGGAACGGCCGCCGCCCGGAAGGCGCGCCGGGCCGCCCGCTCCCGGAGGATCCGTCCGGTGGGACCCTCCGTACCCGCGAGACCGCCCACCGGACCCGCGTAGAGGAGCTCGCCGCCCCCGCGTCCCGCGGCCGGCCCGATCTCGATCGCCCAGTCGGCCCCCTCGATCAGGGCGGGATCGTGCTCCACCACCAGGACCGAATTGCCGGCCCCGCTCAGGGCCCGCAGGGCCGCCAGGACGCGCCGGGCGTCGGCGGGGTGGAGGCCCGAGCTCGGCTCGTCCAGGACGTACAGCAGGCCCGCCAGGTCGCAGTCCAGGCGGCGGGCCAGCTTGACCCGCTGGGACTCCCCGCCGGAGAGGGTGGAGACCGCCCGGTCCAGGGAGAGGTAGCCCGCCCCCATGCCGATCAGCCGGCCCGCCAGGCTCCGCATCTTGGAGACCAGGGCCTCGGAGCCGGGGATCGAAAGGCCCGCCAGGAACCCGTCGAAGGCCGTGAGCTCCAGGGCGCAGGCCTGGGCGATGTCCAAGCCCCCGACCTTGACGGACAGGGCCCGGGGATTCACCCGGCGGCCCCCGCAGGCGGGGCAGGTCCCGTAGCGGAGGAAGCTCTGGTAGACGTCCTTCTCCCCCTCCTCCGCCTCGTCCTCCGCCTTGTTGGCGTAGTACCTCTCCAGCCGCCGGATGACCCCCTCGAAGTTCTTCTTCGTGGTGCCCGCCCCGTGCCGGACCTCCACGGGGAACGGCTCGGTGTGGAGGAAGCGTTCCAGGTCCGCGGGCTTCCACCGGCCGAGGGGCAGGTCGGGATCGAAGAGGTCGATCGAGAGGAACTCCCGCCAGAAGTAGCCCCCGACCTTGTAGTCCGGGTGGAGGAGGGCCCCCTCCCGGAGGCTCCGGGCCGGGTCGTAGAAGGCCCCGGGATCGATCCGGATCCGCTTGCCCAGGCCCGAGCACTCCGGGCACATCCCCTCCGGGTTGTTGAAGGAGAAGTAGAAGGAGGGGCCGACGAAGGGCGAGCCGAACCGGGAATAGAGCATCCGGAGGTAGTCGGCGATCTCCGTGGCCGTCCCGACGGTGCTCCGGAGGGTCCGCCCCATGGGCTTCTGGTCCACCACGATGGAGACCGCCAGGTTGCGGATCTCGTCCACCGGGGGGCGGGTCAGCTTGGGCAGGCGGCGCCGGGCGAAGGTGGAGAAGGTCTCCACCAGCTGGCGCTGGGCCTCGGTGTGGATGGTGTCGAACAGCAGGGAGCTCTTGCCCGCCCCGCTGGGACCCGTGAACACGACGATCCCGTCCTTGGGCACGTCCACGGACAGGTTCTTGAGGTTGTGGGTGCGCGCTCCGCGCACCTGGATAGGGTGGTCGTTCATGGGGGGAAGGATAGCCGGGGTCGGCTGGGGTGGTGCGCTACTGTAGGGTTGTCTTTTTCGTCGACCGATCCTCCAGGACCGAGATCAGGGATTCTGCCCGGGCTTCCTGCTCCGCCAGGGAGCTGAGCCATCGGTCGCAGGCCGTGAGAGCTTCCTCTCCCGGGGCGGGGGTGTCCAGGACCTCCCGCAACTCCCCGTCCCGGCCCCGGTCCAATGCCCGGGTCATGCGCTGGACCGCCATGACCGAGTAGCCCGCCAGGAGGAGGGTGCGGATCACCCGGAGCCTGCCGATCTCCCCGGGGCCGTAGGTCCGCCGGCCCCCCTCGGTTTCCCGGGGGGTCCGGATCAGGCGGTTACGTTCCCAGTTGCGGACCTGCCCCGGCGTGGCCCCGGCCGCCCGGGCGGCCTCCCGGGGACCCAGGCGGGGAGCCCGTCGGCCGTCGCCCGCATCGGCCCGTCCCCGGGCCCAGGATTCCAGAAACCTCGCCGCCTCCTCCGCCCGGGCGCGCTCCTGGCGCACGAGGTCCCGGTGGGCCCGGGCCGCGGGCAGGGCCGCCTCGGGACCCTCCGCGGCGGCCTTGCGGACCAGGGCCAGGGCGGAGGCCCGGATCCGCCGACCCGGCCAGAGGCCGTGCAGGGCCTTCCGGGCGAAGACCATCTGGTCCCGGTGCTCCCCCTTCCAGAGTCGGTACCCGTTGGGACCCCGTTCCGCGGGGGGCAAAAAGCCCATCGCCTCGTAGAACCGGACCGTGTTGACGTGGGTTCCCGCCGCCCGGGCCAGGTCGGCGGTGCGGAGGACCTCGCCCGGCGCCACGGGGACCCTACCTTACCCCGACCACTTCCATCTCGAAGACCAGGAAGGCATCCGGGGGGATGACCCCGCCTCCGGCCCCCGCCGGGCCGTAGCCCAGCTCCGGCGGGATGACCACCAGGCGGCGCTCGCCCTTCTTCATGTCCAGGAGGGTGAGGTCCCAGCCCAGGATCACCTGGCCGGTTCCCACCTCCAGTTCCAGGGGGCCGCCGTGGAGGCGGGAGGCGTCGAAGGTCTTGCCGGTCGTCAGCATCCCCTGGTAGTCGACCCTGGCCAGGTCCCCGTGGGCCAGCTTGGGCCCGGAACCCTCCTTGAGGACCTTCCAGCGGAGACCCCGGGGCCCCTCGGACAGGCCCGGCCACTTGGCGTCGATTTGGGCCGTTTCGGCGGCCCGGGCCGCCTCGCGCTCCTCCCGCAGCTTGGCCGTCCGTGCCTCGGCCAGGGAGTTCCATAGGGCCTGATCGGCCTTGTACCCCTCCCAGTTCGAGCCGATACGGAGGATCTCCACGGATTCGATGCGGTCCCCCGGCTGGACGGAGTCCACCACGGACTGGCCCTCCACGACCCTGCCGAAGACCGAATACCCCCCGTCCAGCCAGGGCGCGGCCTTGTGGGTGATGTAGAACTGGGAACCGTTGGTATGGGGGCCCGAGTTGGCCATGGCCAGGACCCCGGGGCCGTCGTGACGCAGGGACGTGTCCGTCTCGTTCGGGAAGCGGTAGCCCGGACCCCCGGAACCGTTCCCCGCGGGGTCCCCTCCCTGGATCATGAAATCCTTCACCACCCGGTGGAAGGTGAGTCCGTCGTAGTAGCGCTTGCCCGCCGCGGCGTCCAGGGTGCCTTCCGCCAGGCCCACGAAGTTGGCGACCGTCAGGGGGGCCTTCTCGGCCTCCAGGCGCAGGAGGATCTCCCCCCGGCCGGTCTTGAGGCGGGCGTACAGGCCCTCGGGCAGTTCCTTGCGGGGCTGGCAGGAAGTCAGGGAGACGGCCGCGGCCGCGAGGGCCACGGAAAGCCGGGCCCGGAACGAGATCGGATGGTGCATGGTTCCTCCGGGGCGAATCTTGGCGTACACGGCGTCCTTTGGCAAGGTCTTCCCGGTGTCACGAAGCTTGTGACGGCCGGCCCCGGGTCCGGGCCGCGCGTCGGACCGCCTTGTCCCCGGACGGCCCCCGTGGTAGGCTCGAAGTCGAGGTTCCCTTCCCATGAAATTGACCACCCGGCTTCTCATCCTCCTCTTCCTGAGCGTGCTGTTGCCCCTGCTGGGCCTGTCCTTCCTGCTCCGGGAGGAGGTCACCGAGAGCATCCTCAAGGAGAAGGAGGACAAGCTCTTCGGCCTGGCCCGGCAGCTGGATCGGCACCTTTCGGGGACCTTCGAGGACATACTCCGGGAGGAGGGCGTCCTGGAGGCTCCCCGGGACCGGAAGATCGCCGTGCTCAACAAGCGTCTGTGGGCGATCACGGACTTCGTGGCCTCCGGAAACGACGGGGTGGGGGTGGGCTACTACAGCCGGGACCTCGACGCGGTCCTGACCTACGGCCCGAGCTCGGAGTTCCAGTACACCGTGGGACAGTCCATCTTTCCGGGGCACAGGGGCTACGAGGTCATGGCCACGGGCAAGCCCCTGGTACAGCAGGGCCACCTCGTACGGGGCAACATCCTGAACTGCATGTGGCCCGTGGTCCGGGAGGGCCGGACGATCGGCTACATCTGGTCCAACGAGACGGTGGACCAGATCTCGGGTCAGCTGGCCCCCATCCTGCGCCGGGTCTACGGGATCGTGCTTCTCATCTTCCTGCTCATCTACGCCAGCGTGACGGTCTCCACCCAGACCCTCCTGGACAAGATCTACCGCATCAAGAAGGGGATCGAGGGGCTCTTCGAGGCCCCCACCCGGCACATCCCCCCGGTGCGGGGGGAGCTGTCCGTCATCGTCCAGACCATCAACGAGCTCGTGGACAACATGAACCTCATCAAGTGCTACAACAAGAGCATCCTGGAGGGGGTTTCCGACGGGGTCCTGGCGGTCACCCTGGACGGCCGCGTGTCGCGGGCCAACCGGGCCTTCTATCGCCTCTTCCCGGAGCATTCGGACGAGACTCTCCTGGGCCGCGGGGTCCGGGAGGTCTTCGGGCCGGAGATCCGCGGCCTGGTCGAAGCCGGTATGGAAGATCCGGAATACCGTTCCGCCCGGGAGATCCCCTCGGGCGGCCGGACCCTGGAGGCCTACGGCAACCGGATGATCGGGGAGGACGGAGAGCCCCTGGGCTCGGTCTTCGTGTTCCGGGACGTGACCCCGGCCCGGCGCTACGAACGGGAGGTCCAGGAGAAGGAGAGGGCGGTGGCGCTGGGAAACATGGCCCTGGGGGTCGTGCACGAGGTCAAGAATCCCCTCACCTCCGTGAAGGGTTTCGCCCAGCTGCTCCTGAGGCCGGAAATTCCGGAGGACAAGCGCGCCGAGTACGTCCGGCTGATCGACTCGGAGCTGAACCGGGTCAACCGCCTTTTGAACGAGATGCTGGTCTACGGCGGGAAGAGCCGGCTGGAGCTCCGCGAGTGTGATATCCTGGGAATCCTGGAGGACCGGGTGGACAACTGCGAGTGGTGCGCCTCCCCGCGGCCCGAGATCCGCGCCCGGCCGGGCCTGTCCTTCGTCGCCCGGGTGGACGAGTTCAAGCTGGCCCAGGTCTTCGACAATCTCCTCAAGAACGCGTCCGAGGCGGTGTCCGCGAAGGGGGACGGGCGCATCGTGGCGATCCTGCGCGAGGAGGCGGGGTGGTACGCCCTGGACCTGGTGGACACGGGCTGCGGGATCCGGGCCGAGGACCTGGACCGGATCGGCAACCCCCTCTTCTCCACCAAGCGGGACGGCGCCGGCCTGGGCCTGGCCATCAGCCGGAAGATCCTGGAAGCCCACGGCGGGAAGCTTTCCATCGAGTCCCGGCTCGGGTTCTACACCAAGGTCAGCCTGCGGCTCCCGCGGTCCGGCGCGGCCGAGGCGGTGCCGGCTTGAAGTACACTATCCTGGTCTGCGACGACGAGCGGAACGTCCGTGTCTTCCTCCGGGACCTCCTGGTCCTGGAGGGCTTCGAGGTGGTGGAGGCGGACTCCGGCAAGGCGGCCCTGGATGCCGCCCGGACCGCCAAGCCCGACCTCTGCATCCTGGACCTGAAGCTCCCGGACTGCAACGGAACGGACATCATCCCGGATCTGAAGGCCGCCCGCCCCCTCCTGGCGGTCATCGTGATCACCGCCCTGGGGACCGTGGACAACGCGGTCCTGTCCATGAAGGCCGGGGCCTACGACTTCATCACCAAGCCCTTCGACGTGGACACCGTGGTACTGGCGGTGAGGCGGGCCGCGGACTACATCAGCGTGAGCAAGGAGAACACGGTCCTTCGGAACCTCCACAGGAACCGGATGTACTTCGAGGACTTCATCGGGGACTGTCCCGCGGTCCAGTCCATCAAGGGCCTCATCCCCAAGCTGGCCTTCGCGGACGTGCCCATCCTCGTGACCGGGGAGACCGGCACGGGCAAGAACGTCCTGGCCAAGCAGATCCACTTCTCCCTGTCCGGCTCCGAATCCCCCCTGGTCTACGCCAACTGCTCCAGCATCCCGGCCACCCTCTTCGAGTCCGAGCTCTTCGGCCACGAGAAGGGCGCCTTCACGGGGGCGACGGCTTTGAAGAAGGGCCGGGTGGAGAGCGCGGACGGGGGTACCCTCCTCCTGGACGAGATCTCCGAGATCCCCTACGAGGTTCAGGCCAAGCTCCTGGACTTCCTGCAGGAGAGAACCTTCTACCGCGTGGGGGGCGTCAAGCCCATCTCGGTCCAGATCCGCATCATCGCCCTGACCAACAAGAACCTCCAGGAGGAGATCCAGGCGGGGCGGTTCCGGAAGGACCTGTTCTACCGCTTGAACGTCATCCATTTCCACATCCCGCCCCTGCGGGAGCGGGGGGACGATGTCCGGCTGATCTGCGAGTACCTGCTGTCCCTCCTGCGGAAGAAGTACAACGCACCGGACATCGGCCTGTCCGAGGAGGCCCTGGACGTGATCGCCTCCTACCCCTGGCCCGGGAACGTCCGGGAGCTCAAGAACGTCCTGGAGAGGGCCTTCATCTGCGCGGACGGGGGGGTCATCGGGGCGGGGGACCTGATCCTGGAGGAGCCCGAGCGCAAGGCGGACAAGCGGTCCCTCAAGGGCCTCACGGACGAGTACGAGAGGGACGTCATCCTCCGGCGCCTGGCCTTCTTCCGGGGTAACCGGACCCGCACCGCCGAGGACCTGGGCGTCTCCCTGCGGAACCTCCAGTACAAGCTCGAGAAGTACCAGATCCGGGGTTAGGCGCGCAAGATCTTGCGCGGTCCACGACGGATCTTGCGCGTTTCCCCATTCCCCGGGAAGGCCGCCTAGTCCCCGAACGCCGCCGGACGGCCGTTTTCGAGCCTGGCACGGAACTTGCTTTAGTGTTCTCAACACATCTCAAGAGGAGGCCGTATGATCCGGGCTCTAGGCAATTTCTTTACCAAGATCGCGAAGAAGTGGATCCCCGACGCGTTCATCTTCGCGATCATCCTGACCATCCTGGTGTTCGTGCTGGGGCTGGTCATCCAGGGCAAGTCGTTCATCGAGATGACGTCCTATTGGGGCGGCGGCATGTGGAGCCTCCTGGGCTTCTCCATGCAGATGGTCCTGGTCCTGGTCACGGGCTCCGCCCTTGCCCTGTCCAAGCCGGTGCACAGGGTCCTCAAGACCATCGCGTCCGCGGCCAACACCCCCGCCAAGGCCATCGCCATCGTCGCCTTCGTCATGGGCATCGGCTGCTGGCTCAACTGGGGCTTCGGGCTCATCATCAGCGCGATCCTGGCCAAGGAGATCGCCAAGGTCACCAAGGGCATCCACTATCCCCTTCTCGTGGCCAGCTCCTATTCGGGCTTCGTGCTTTGGCACTCGGGTCTGTCGGCCTCCATCCAGCTGACCATCGCGGCCAAGAACCCGGTCATGGAGAAGGTCGCCCCGGGGACCATCATCCCCACTGGTGAGACCATCTTCTCCCCCCAGACCCTGATCATCGTCCTCGTGCTCCTGGTCACGGTGCCGATCATCAACGTCCTTATGATGCCCAAGAAGAAGGAGGAGATCGTCGAGGTGGACCCCTCGATCTTCGCGGAGGACGAGAAGGAAGAAGTCGCGACGAAGTCCTTCAAGGGGATGACCCCCGCCGAGAAGATCGAAAATTCCATCGTACTGGCGATCATCGTCGGTGTGGTGGGGCTCGTGTATGCGGTCCGCTACCTCGCGAAGGGCGGCTCCCTCTCCCTGGACGTGGTCAACTTCATCTTCCTCGTCCTGGGCCTCCTCATGCACAAGACCCCGATCAACTACGTGAAGGCCGTGGACAAGTCCGTGCGCAACTGCGGCGGCATCGTCCTCCAGTTCCCCTTCTACGCGGGGATCATGGGCATGATGGTCAGCTCCGGCCTGGCCGCCACCTTCTCCAACTGGTTCGTGTCCATTTCGACGCCCAAGACCTTCCAGCTCTTCACCTACTGGTCCGCGGGCCTTGTGAACATGTTCGTACCCTCCGGCGGCGGCCAGTGGGCCGTCCAGGGTCCGATCATGATGCCCGCCGCCCAGGCCCTGGGAGTCAGCTACGCCCGAACCGCCTCGGCCATCGCCTGGGGAGACGCCTGGACCAACATGATCCAGCCCTTCTGGGCCCTGCCCCTCCTGGCGGTGGCCAAGCTGGGCATCAAGGACATCATGGGCTACACCACCGTGATCATGCTCTGGGTGGGCATCATCACCTCCCTGGGACTGCTCTTCCTCTGATTCCCGTCGCTTGACGCCGGGTCCGGCGGGTGCGCCCCGCCGGACCCGGTTTCCTCCCGGCATACGGCTCGATACATACGTACACTTCGCAGGCCGGGCCGCCGGGAGTCCGTCCGAGGCGCGAAGGTTGTTTTGAACGTTAGGAGCGATAGACATGGTAGCGAAACCGATTATCGCGGCCGAGAAGGCCGTGGAGCTGATCAAGGAAGGCGACACCGTCATGGTCGGCGGCTTCCTGGGCTGCGGGTCCCCTCCGGCCCTGATCGACGCCCTGGAACAACAGGGAACGAAGAATCTGACCCTGGTCTGCAACGACACGGCGTTCCTGAATTTCAAGACGGGCGCCTGCACCCACGTGGCCAAGCTGGTGGCCAAGAAGCAGTTCCGGAAGATCGTGGTCTCCCACATCGGCACGAACCAGGAGACCCAGCGGCAGATGAACGAGGGGGAGACCGAGGTGGTCCTAGTGCCCCAGGGTACCCTGGCCGAGAGGATCCGAGCGGCCGGCGCTGGCCTGGCGGGCGTCCTCACCCCCACGGGCGTGGGCACCGAGGTCCAGGAAGGCAAGCAGGTCCTGGACGTGGACGGCCGGAAATTCCTGCTGGAGAAGGCCCTGCCGGGAAACGTCGCCCTGCTCAAGGCTAAGAAGGCCGACAAGGCCGGCAACCTCGTCTACGACAAGGCGGCCCGCAACTTCAACCCCCTCATGGCCATGGCTTGCGAGACCGTGATCGTGGAGGCGGACGAGATCGTCGAGATCGGACAGCTGGACCCCGAGATCGTGGTGACGCCCTCGGTGCTCGTGCACTACCTGGTCCGGTCGAAGAAGCAGGGGTAAGGACATGGAATACACGGCAAACAAGGAAGTCATCGCCAAGCGCATCGCCCGGATCTTCAAGGACGGGGATGTGGTGAACCTGGGTATCGGCCTGCCGACCCTGGTGGGCAACTACGTTCCGGCGGGGGTGACCATCGTCCTCCAGTCGGAGAACGGCTTTCTGGGCCTGGGGCCCGCTCCGGCGCCGGGCAGGGAAGACCCCGCCCTGGTGAACGCCGGGGGAGGATTCGTGACCATACAGCCCGGCGGGGCCTTCTTCGACTCCGCCATGAGCTTCGCCATCATCCGGGGGGGGCACGTGGACGCCACGGTCCTGGGGGTCCTGGAAGTGGACCAGAAGGGCAACCTGGCGAATTACAAGATACCCGGCAAGATGGTCCCGGGCATGGGGGGGGCCATGGACCTGACCGTGGGCGCTAAGATCGTCGTGGCCGCCACGGAGCACTTCGACAAGTCCGGGGCCTCCAAGCTCCTGCGGGCGTGCAAGCTGCCCCTGACCGCCGCCGGGCAGGTGGACTTCGTCTGCACCGACGTCGGGTTCTTCGAGGTCCGGAACGGGACCTTCGTGCTCAAGGAGTATTTCAAACCCTACACGGTGGACTACATACTGGAGAAGACCGACGCGGACATCGTGGTGGACAAGGACTGCCGGGAAGTGGATCTCGGGTAAGCGAGGCGCGGCCCGCGGTCGAGAACGGTTCGGTGCGACATCGACAAGGAGTATGGAATGAGCAAGACCAGCATAGTCGGCGCCTACAACACGGCGTTCGGCTCCTTCGTGAAGAAGAACAAGGAAACCAAGGAGGTCACGGACCTCAAGAGCATCTACGAGCTCATCGAGGAGGCCGGGAGGGGCGCATTGGCGGACGCCGGGATCGAGGCGGACCGCATCGGGGGGATCTGGGTGGGTTCCTGCTCGCCCTCCCTCTTCGCCAACCAGGAACACCTGGCGCCCAACGCCCTGGAGGTGGACCCCAAGGGACTCCGCTTTAAGCCCGCCTACCGGGTGGAGGACGCCTGCGCCTCCTCCTCCGCGGCCCTGTACAGCGCGGTCTACGCCGTGGAGGCGGGGCGCTGCGACGCGGCCCTGGTGATCGGGGTCGAGAAGATGAACCTCCTGGACACCAAGGGGGTCACCCACGCCCTGGCCTGCTCCTCCCATTGGCCCACCGAGGGCGGGATGGGTATGAGCTTCCCGGCCCTCTTCGCCGAGTACGCCAAGGGCTACCGTGACCGGTACAAGATTTCCGACAAGAAGCTGGCGGAGATGCTGGCCGCCGTGGCCGCCCTCTGCTACCGAAACGGCCTGGACAACCCCCTGGCTCACTTCGGCAAGGGCGGGCCCTCGGACAAGCTGGGCCTGGTCACCGCCGAGGCCATCCTGGGCCTCCCGGAGGACAAGAACCCCATGATCGCGGAGCCCCTGCGGCTGCACGATTGCTCCCTGGTCACCGACGGCGCCGCGGCCCTGGTGGTCATGCGGACCGAGGAGGCCCGGAAGCGCGGCCGCCCCGCCGTCGAGATCGCCGGCATCGGCCACACGACGGAGCGGATGCCCATCAAGGTGCGTCCGAACATGCACGAGCTCATGGCCGGCAAGGAAGCCGCCCGCCGCGCCTTCGCCGAGGCGGGGATCGCGAGCCGGGACATCGACATCGCCGAGGTCCACGACTGCTTCACCATCAACCAGATCCTCTGCACCGAGGCCCTGGGCCTGTCCGCGGACGGAAAGGCCGGCGACGACTACCTGGCCGGACGCTTCGGCCGGGACGACAAGGTCTGCGTGAACCTCTCCGGCGGCCTCAAGGCCAAAGGGCACCCCGTGGGCGCCACCGGCGCCTCCATGCACGCCCTGCTGTACAAGCAGTTGACCGGCCACGCCATCGGGACGGCCCCCTCCAAGGGCACCCCCAAGGTGGGTGCCGTGCTCAACGTGGGAGGCTCCTCGGTGACCAACTGCGTGACCGTCCTGCGGGTCCTGGGCTGAGGATTGAACGCATTGGAACCATGAGACGGACAGGATGAACAGGATGAAGAACGGATGAACAGGATTGGAGTTGGGGATAAATTCATGCCCGATTTTATCCTGTCCATCCTCTTCCATCTTGTGAATCCTGTCTGATCTATGGTTCCATTGTTGTGAGATCCGGAGTAACGCGGGGGAGGGGCGGGCATGGAAGAGTACCGAAGGCCGAGCTGGGACGAGTACTTCATGGAGGTGACCAACGCCATCGCCAAGCGGGCCACCTGCGACCGGGGCCGGTCCGGCTGCGTGATCGCCCGGGACAACCAGGTCCTGGCCACGGGCTACGTGGGCGCCCCCGCCGGCCTGCCCCACTGCGACGAGGCGGGCCACCAGCTCAAGCAGACCGTCCACGAGGACGGTACCGCCACCACCCATTGCGTCCGCTCCGTCCATGCCGAGCAGAACGCCATCTGCCAGGCCGCCAAGAACGGGGTGCCCATCCGGGGCGCCACCCTCTACTGCCGCATGACCCCTTGCCGAACCTGCGCCATGATGATCATCAACTGCGGCATCCTCCGGGTCGTCTGCGAGCGCAAATACCACGCCGGCTCGGAGAGCGAGGCCATGTTCCGCACCGCCGGGGTCAAGCTCGAGTACGTCCACGAGGAAGTGGAGAAGTACGAGAAACAGTAGCGCGAACCGCTTTGCGGTTCGCACGGCTTGATCCCCCCGCCTTCCGTCGGTATGTTGGACGGGTGAGCGTACGCATCCTCTACATAGCGGAAATCGTCGGCAAGACCGGCGTTTTCGTGGTCAAGAACCTCCTTCCCGGCCTGCGGCGGGACCTCAAGCCCGATCTGGTCGTGGCCTGCGCGGACGGGGCCACCGGTGGTGCCGGGGTGGGCCGCGCCCACGCGACCTACCTGCGGAAGCTAGGCGCGGACATCCTGACCACCGGGGAACGGGGCTTCTACAAGAAGGACATCGTCGAGCTCTTCCCCAAGGCCTCCTGGCTTCTCCGGCCGGCCAACTATCCCTATGGAGTCCCGGGACACGGCTGGAAGGTCTACGCCGCGGGGGAGAGGAAGATCGCGGTAGTCCAGCTCCTGGGGCAGTCGGGCTTTCCCCGGACCCACCTGGCCAATCCCTTCCTCCTGATGGATGACCTCCTGCAGCGCCTGAAGCAGGAGACTCCCGTCGTGATCGTGGAGTTCCATGCCGCCACGACAGCGGAGAAGATCACCCTGGCCGCCCACCTGGACGGCCGGGTCACGGCGGTCATCGGGGCCCACACCCGGGTGCCCACCGCGGACGCCCGGGTTTCCCCCAAGGGGACGGCCGCGATCACCGACGCGGGCCGCACGGGGGCCTTCCTGTCCGTCGGGGGGATGGACCCGGCCGGCCGGGTCCGGGAGTACCTCTCGGGGATACCCGAGTGGACCCGGGACGGGGGCGGGAACCTGGAACTCCAGGGCTGTCTGGTCGAATCGGACGAGAACGGTAGGGCCCTCTCCCTGGAGCTGTTGAGGGTGCCCTGCAAGGAGGTCATGGTTGAAAGAACAGGGAACGACGACGAGGATTGACGGGTCCGTGGTGACCCTTCGGATAGACCTGGAGGCGAACTGCGCGGGCTGCATGAACAAGGAAGGCTGCGGACTGGCGGGCAGCCTGATAAAGGCCCAGGATCCCGGAGGGCTCGTGAGCGCCCCGGGCCAGCGGGTGGAGGTGGAGATCTCCTCGGGCGCCCAGGCCGCGGGGGCCTTCTGGCTCCTGGGCCTGCCCCTGGTCCTCTTCGGGGCGGGTTACGCGGCCGGCGCGGCCCTGTTCCCCGCCTCCGGGGAGGGACCCGCGGCCCTTTTAGGCATCGGGGGCTTCGCCCTGGGGATCCTGGCTGCCTTCCTGCTCAAGAGGGGAACCCGGGCCGCCTCCCTGCCGGTCGTCACGCGGGTGCTTCGTCTTCCATGACGATCCAGAGTCGCGTTCGCGACTCTGGCCGAATACGTCAAGCGCCCGTCCGTGGGCGCTCGGCTACAACAGGACCTTGGAAGCCAGCTCCTCCGCCGCGGCCTTGCCCAGCAGGGCCCGGATGACCGCTACGGAAAAATCGCCCGCGCAGCCCGCCGCCCGGGAGGTGATCAGGTTCCCGTCCTCGACCACCCGCTCGGCGACGAAGGTTCCTCCGTACGGGTCCTTTTCCAGGCCCGGGTAGCAGGTGAACCTCCGGCCCGCCAGGATCCCGCAGTGCTTTCCGAGGACCCAGACCGGGGCCGCGCAGATGGAGGCGGTCAGCCGTCCCTCCCGGAAGTGCTTCACGATCAGGTTCCGGGCGCTCTCGTCCTTGCCGATGGCCTCGCAGCCCCGTCCGCCGGGCACGACGACCAGGTCGAAGGGCCCCTCGAGGTCGTCCGCCGCCAGGTCCGCGGTCAGGCGGATGTCATGGGCGCCCATCAGGTCCCGCTCCCCGATACCGGCCACGTCGACCTCGACTCCCGCGCGCCGGAGGTAGTCTATGGGGGTGATCGCCTCGACCTCCTCGGTCCCGTTGGCCATGAATACGACGGCTCGCTTCATCTCCCCTCCTTGATCTCTCCTCGAGTGTAGGCCCGACGCCCCGGCCGCGCAACCGCCCGGGAGGTGTTTTCCCGCCCTTCGTGGACAACCGGGCGGGGGCGGATTATACTCCTACCGTACCATCCCACCACGCCAAAGGAGTCGCCGTATGGATACTCGAAACGGGCTCGTGACCTTCGGACTGTTCGTGCTCCTGTTCGCCTTCACCTTCGTCTTCAGCATGGTGGCGCTGAGCGAGGACAACGTCGCCTACGGGATCCTGGCCCTGATCGGGTTCCTGGTCTGCATCGGAGCGAGTGTATTCAACAGCGTCCTGGCGGCCCAGGAAGGGGCGATCTTTGCGGTCTGGTTCCGGACCTACGCCATCCTGGTGGGCATCCTCTTCGTGTGGTTCCTGACCCGGGTGGGCACAGCCTTCGGTTGGTGGTAAGCCGTTCCCGCTGAGCGCCGCCCGGGCCGGGGCTCTCTCCCGGCGGGCGGCCCCGCGGGTTCCTCCCCCTCCGTGTCTCCGGAAGCCTCCCGGGCCGTCCTCCGGGCCGCCCAAAAACTCGGACAAGCGAAGCGCCTCATCGCCTTCACCGGGGCGGGGATCTCCGTGGAGAGCGGCATACCCTCCTTCCGCGGAGAAGGAGGCATCTGGACCCGGTACGACCCCGCAACCCTCGAGCTGGGCCGTTTCCTCCGGGACCCCGCGGCCGCCTGGCCTACCATCCGGGAGATCTTCTACGAGTACACCTCCAAGGCCGAGCCGAACGACGCCCACCGGATCCTGGCCCGCTGGGAGGCGGAGGGCCGCCTGGCCTTCCTGGTGACCCAGAACATCGACGGGCTCCACGAGGCCGCGGGCTCCCGGGCCTTGGCGGAGTTCCACGGCTCCTGCCGGCACCTGGTCTGCCTGGACTGCGGGACCCGGGTCGAGGCCGAGCCGGCCCTCCTGGCGGATCTTCCGCCCCGGTGCCGGTGCGGGGGGATATTCAAGCCCGGCTTCGTCTTTTTCGGGGAGGGGATCCCCCGGAACGCCTACGAGGCGTCCTTCGCCGCGGCGGAAACCGCGGACGCCTGCCTGGTCATCGGCAGCACCGGGGAGGTCTATCCCGCCGCCGAGATCCCCCGGATCGTGAAACGCCGGGGCGGCCTCGTGGTGGAGATCGACCCCGAGCCCACGGGGTTCACGGAGTCGGTCACGGACATCTTCATCCGGGCCGGCGCCTCGGAGGCGATGAGGGAGTTGGATAGAGAATTGGTGAATGGGTGAATAGGTGAATTAGGAAGGTCCCTGAGTCTACGTGATATGCGCTTTCCTCATGATTGAGCTAGGTGATTTCTAGCCAATACCCATTCACCTATTCACTATTCACCCATTCACGTTTTACACTTCCCCCATGCCCGAACTTCCCGACCTGGTCTACATCGTAGAGCGCCTCCGGCCGGCCCTCCTGGGGCGCCGGATCGTCGATGCCTCGGTGGGCAACCCGACGGTCCTGCGGATCCTGGTGCCCGGGGATTTCCGGGAACTTCTGGCCGGGGACACCTTCCGGACCCTGGAGCGGCGCGGTCCCTTCCTGCGGTTTTCCCTGGACAGGCACGACCTGGTGATGCACCTCATGCTGGCGGGCCGGGTCCGGGTTGTCCCGGCCGGGGAGAAGCCCCTGGCGGCCCGACGCTTCGCCCTGGACCTGGAGGACGGAACCCGCTTCGAGTACGGGGACGAGAAGAACATGGGCAAGGTCTACCTTTGCGAACCCGGCCGCTTCGAGGCGATCCCGGGCTTCCTGACCCAGGGGGTGGACCTCACGGGCCCGGATTTCGACCGGGAGGTTTTTCACCGGCTGATCGCCAAGGAGCGGCGCCAGGCCCGGGTCTTCCTGATGGACCAGACCAAGCTTTCCGCTGTGGGGAACGCCTACGCCGACGAAATCCTCTTCTCCGCCCGCATCCACCCCAAGGCCCCCTGCAGCAGGTTGTCCCCCCATGAGAAGGACGCCTTCTACACCGCGATCCGGGAAGTCCTGGCCTGGGGTATCTCGGAGGTGGCCGAAGCGGGGAAGCCCACGGAGGAGAAGGTCCGGGACCATATGCGGGTGCGGAACCGGGCGGGCTCGCCCTGCCCGGTGTGCGGAACCACGATCCGCAAGGCCGGGGTCCTGGGCTTCGATTCCTTCTTCTGCCCCGGATGCCAGAAGCCCAAGACGGAGCAGTTCATAGACTGGAGTCGGTGAATAGGTGAATGGGTGAATGGGTGAATGGGAGAATGGGAGAATGGGAGAATGGGAGAATGGCGCAACTTTTCCTCCCTTATTCACCAATTTACTCATTCACCTATTCACTATCTTGTACTTATTTACAGAAACCGTTATAGTCTGCCTGTCCGAGGCTTTCAAAGGATGAAACGGCCGCCGCGCCGTTCCTGTCCCGCTTCGGAGGGAGGTTCCCGTGACCCGAACGCAGAGCCCCGCCGGCCGCTCCTCCTCCTACACCCTCCTCCGCTTCCGCTCCATGCGCCCCGCCTTCCTCCCCGGCATGATGATGTGACGCCCCGGGCGTCCTAGGACTGAAGCGGTTCCGACCCGTCGACGCGGGAAGGGACGACGCCCGGGCAGTTACAACCGAACATCACCGTCGAACACAACCGGCTTCCGGGCGGAATTCCGCCGGTCGCCGCATTTCGCCGCCCGCCGTCCCGTCGGGGCGCGCCGCCGTATCCGGCCGCCGCCCCGACCCGTGCGGGGGGCCCTGGGGAGTTTCGTATGCGGACCAAGACCTACGAAGAGATAAACGAGAAGCTAGCCCGAGGCGATGCCGTGGTCCTGACGGCCATGGAGTTCAAGGACCTCGCCCGGGACCTGGATCCCGCCGAACTCGTTCGGGAGGTGGACGTCGTGACCACCGCCACCTTCGCCCCCATGTGTTCCAGCGGGGTCTTCCTGAACTTCGGGCACTCGGACCCGCCCATCCGGATGGAGGAGATTTCCCTGAACGGGGTGCCCGCCTACGAAGGCCTGGCCGCCGTGGACGCCTACCTGGGGGCCACGGCCGAGGATCCGGAGGACCCGGGGTACGGGGGCGCCCACGTCATCGAGGCCCTGGTGCGGGGAGAGGAAGTCCGGCTCTCCGCCCGGGGCAAGGGCACGGACTGCTACCCTCGCACCAGTATGGAGACCTCCGTCTCCCTGGACCGCTTGAACGAGGCCTGGTTCTTCAATCCCCGGAACGGGTACCAGAACTACGGGGCCGCGGTCAACGGCTCCGGCCGGCCGTTGCGCACCTACATGGGGCTCCTGGAGCCGGATTACGGGAGCGTCTCGTACTCCACCTCCGGGGAGCTCTCGCCCCTGCTGAACGATCCCGAGTGCCGGACCGTGGGGACGGGCACCCCGGTTTTCCTCTGCGGGGCCCGGGGGAGGGTGACGGGGCCGGGCACCCAGTACTGCGACCGGCGGGAGGCGGGGCGGTCCGGCCTCCCCGTGGCCGGGGCCCGGACCTTGGCCCTCTGGGCGGACCTCAAGGAGGCCGAACCCGAGTTCCTGGCCGCCGCCCGCTACGACGGCTACGGGATCAGCCTCTTCGTGGGGCTGGGCCTGCCCGTCCCGGTCCTGGACGAAGACCTGGCCCGCCGCCTGTCCGTGCGGGACGGGGACATCGAGACCGAGGTCCGGGACTATTCCCGGCCCGGCCGGCCCGTGACGGGACGCTGCACCTACGCGGAGTTGCGGTCGGGGTCCGTGGAGCTGGCCGGCCGACGGGTTCGGACCTCCAGCCAGTCGAGCCTGGCCAAGGCCCGGCGCATCGCGGAGGTCCTGAGGGAAAGGGTCCTGGAGGGTCGCTTCCCCCTGGAAGCCCCCCGGGAGCCGCTTCCGGAAGGCCGGACTCCCCGGGGCCTCGCGGAGCGGGCCTTCGTGTCGATCCCGGGGTCGGCGGAATCCACGGCCGGGGATCCCGGGGTCGGAGGTGCGGGGTACCGCCGGGATCTATGCGTGGACTGCGGGTCCTGCGCGGCCCATTGCCCCCGGGGCGCCTTGGCCATCGGGGCGCCGGAGTGGAGGCTCCGGTACGTGACCGGCCTGTGCGACGGCTGCGGGGCCTGCTTCGGCGCCTGTCCCCGGAAGGCCCTGGGCGCCGGGAAGGCAGCGGCGGCGGCCGGTTCCATATCCGGGCGAACGGCGGAGGGACGCGCCGGGTCCTCGAACAAGAGGATCATCCGTGTACCAGCCTAGGACCTACCGCGCCCTGGCGGCGGCGGAACGATTCGCGTACTTTCCCGTGCGGTACCGGGAGACGGACCTCTGGATCGGGGTGGACCGCCCCTCCTTTCGGTCCTCCCTGGGTCAGGACGTGCTGGAGCGGGTGATCGATCTTCGGCTCCGGCTGGAGTCCTATATCGAGCGCCGTCCGGAATTCCGGTCCTCCTTCGAACCGATCCCGGATGACCCGGGGGCCCCCGCGATCGCGTCTGCCATGCTCCGCGCCGCCCGGGAAGCCGGGGTGGGGCCCATGGCCGCCGTGGCCGGGGCCTTCGCGGACGCGGCGGCCCGCTTCCTCCTGGGCCCCGGCCGGTGCCGGGAGCTTGTCGTGGAGAACGGGGGGGACATCGCCCTGTCCGGGGAATCGGAGTTCACCGCGGCCCTGCTGGCGGGAACCTCGTCCCTGTCGGGTGCCTTGGGCCTCAGGATCCGGGGCGGCGGGTACCGGGGGCTGGCCGCCAGCGCGGGCCGGGTGGGACCCTCCTACAGCGCCGGACGTGCGGACGCCTGCGCGGTCCTGGCCCGGGACGCGGCCCGGGCGGACGCCCTGGCCACGGCCTTCGGGAACCGTGTAGGATCCGGGGCGGACATCGAGGGTGTGCTGGACCTGGCCCGGCGTACCGATGGCGTCCTGGGGATCGCCCTGATCGCGGGCTCCACCTTCGGGTGCGCGGGAGACCTGGAGCTGGTCCCTTTGGCTGCGGGCCGGGGCCGGGCCTGTAAATCTCCCAAGGGCGGGCCGGATTCGGAGACTAGACGGCGGTCGGATCCGGCGGCGCCGGAGACGCGGACGGTCCGGGCGGGGAGGCTTCCATGAACGATACGAACGCGGCCGTGCCGCTTGCCGACGGGATCTTCTCCATCGAGGTGGTCCCTCCCGCCCGGGGGGCGGGCCTGGAGGACCTCTTCGCGGCGGTGGAGACCCTCCTTCCCTACGGGCCCTCCAAGGTGAGCGTCACCGACCACCCCGCGGGTCCCCCGGACGGGGCGCCCCTGCCCGGGGGAGGCTTCGCCCGCTCCGGTCCCCGGTCCAAGCCCGGCACCCTGGGCACGGCCCTGGCCCTCCAGTCGGCCTTCCGGGTGCGAGCCGTACCCCACCTGGTATCCCGGGGAGCAGACCGCTACGCCATGGAGGACCTCCTCATCGACCTGCACTACGCGGGGTTCCGGGAACTCTTCGTGGTCCGGGGGGACGATCGTTTCCACCGGGATCCCGGGGACGCCGGCGCGGGGCCGGAATCCCCGGTCCGGGGATATTCCAGCGCCGCGGACTTGGTGGCCCATGTAGCCGCCCTCAACCGGGGCGAGTACCTCCCCCCCGCTGAGCCTGGAAAACCCACGGACTTCCGGGTCGGGGTGGCGGGGTACCCGGAAAAGCACTTCGCCGCGCCCAACAAGGAGGCGGACCTCCGGAAGCTCAAGGAGAAGGTGGACGCCGGGGCTTCCTACATCGTCACCCAGATGGTCTTCGATGCCCGACGGTACTTCGAGTTCGTCGCCGCCCTCCGGGGGGCCGGGATCGCGGTGCCCGTGATCCCCGGGATCAAACCCCTGACCCGGGCATCCCAGGCCGCCGCTGTGCCCCGGAACTTCTTCGTGGACCTCCCCGATAGCCTGCTCCGATCCCTGGAGGGAGCCCGAACTCCGGAGGAGGAGCGGAGCGTGGGGATCCGGGCCGCGGCGCGCCTGGCGGAGGACCTCCTTTCGGGCGGGGCCCCGGCCCTGCACTTCTTCACCATGGGCCGGGGCGGCGCCACACGGGACGTCCTGGACGCGGTCTTCGGGGGGCCGGAGGGGGCCCGGATCCGCGGCGCGGCCGGGTTCGGGGGAAACATCCAATGAGCGGAGGAAATCGAGCTTCGGACCGGGATATCCGGACGGTCTTCGGGAACCGCCTCCTCTTGGCGGACGGCTCCACGGGCACGGCCCTGGAGGAGTTGGCGCCCGGGCGTTCCGCGACCTTCCTGCCCCTGGAGGCCCCCGAAATCGTGGAGGAACTCCACCGGGCCTACTTCGACGCGGGCTCCGACCTCGTGGAGACCGCCACCTTCGGCGCCAACGAGCGGGCCCTGGCCAAGGCCGGTGCCCCGGGCGCGGCCCGGGAGCTGAACCGGGCCGCCTGCGAGGCCGCGGTGCGGGCCGCCCGTCGGGCCGAGGAGGCCGACGGCCGCCCCCGCTGGGTGGCGGGTTCCGTGGGCCCCGGGGAGGACCCTCCCAGCCTGGGGGCCTCGACCTATGCCGAACTGGTGGAGTCCTACCGGCCCCAGATGGCCGGCCTCCTGGAAGGCGGGGCGGACCTGGTCTTCATCGAGACCTGCCAGGACCCCCTGCAGGTCAAGGCCGCCCTGGGGGCCCTCTTCGACGCCCGGGCCGAGGTCGGCCGGGAGGTCCCCTTCATCGTCTCCGCCACCGTGGACGCTTCCGGCCGGATGCTGACCGGCACGGGCATGGAGGCCCTGGCCGCCATCGTCGCTCCTTTCCGCCCCCTGGCCCTGGGCCTCAACTGCTCCGGGGGACCCGCGGAGCTCGCGGCCGCCCTGGAAGCCCTGGCCCGGGCCTCCCCCGCGCCCCTTTCCCTGATGCCCAACGCGGGCTTTCCCCGCCTCGAAGCGGGGCGGGCCGTCTACCCCATGGGCCCCGGGGACTTCGCCCGGGAGACGGCCGCTCTGGCCCGAAGGTTCGGCGTATCCCTGGCCGGTGGCTGCTGCGGTACGGGACCGGCCCACATCCGGGCCCTGGCGGGACTCCTCGCGGACCGGCCCCGGCCCTCCCCGCGCCCGGCCCGGAAGCCCGGCCTGGCCTCGCTGTACCAGGCCTGGCCGCCGGAATCCGGCGGCGTCTCGAAGGCGGCGGATGCGTCCCCGGCCGCCTTCCTGCGGGTCGGCGAAAAGGCCAACGCCGCGGGCTCCGCGGCCTTCGCCAAGCGGGTCCTGGCCGGGGACGTGGAGGGCCAGGCCGCCCTCGCCCTGGCCCAGGAGGAGTCGGGGGCCCATGCCCTGGACCTCCATCTGTCCCGACCCGGCCGGGACGAGGCCGCGGACCTCGCGGCCCTGACCGGGCGCCTGGCGGGGACCGCCCGGGCGGCCCTGTCCCTGGATTCCCCGGACCCCGAGGTCCTGGCCGCGGCCCTGCCCCTTGTCGGGGGGCGGCCCCTCCTGAACTCCGCCAACCTGGAGGATGAAGCCAAGGCCCGCCGGGTCTTCCGCCTGGCCCGGCGCTTCGGGGCGGCCGTAGTCTGTCTGGCCCTGGACGGCGGGGGTCCCGCCCGGGACACGGCGGGAAAGGTACGGATCTGCCGGGCCCTCCACGACCTCGCCCTGGAGGAGGGACTGGCGCCGGAGGACCTCTACTTCGACTGCCTGACCTTCTCCCTGGCCTCCGAGTCCGGGGGCTTCGAGGGGGCCGCGGCCCGGACCCTGGAGGCGATCCCCCGGGTGAAGGAAGCCTGTCCCGGTTCCTCGACGATCCTGGGGGTGGGGAACTGCTCCTTCGGACTGCCGCGGCCCCTCCGTCCCCCGGTAACCGCGGTCTTCCTGGAAGCGGCCCGGGCGGCCGGCCTGGACGCGGCCATCCTGGACCCGGGACTTCCGGACCCGGAAACCGTGGACGTCGGGATCCGCTCCGCCGTCCGGACCCTGATCGGCGGGGAGGCGGGCGTCGAAGCCCGGGCCGCCGCCCTGGACTCCCTCCTGGCGCGGGCACCCGGGGCCGCCGAGGCCGCCGCGCAGGACACCCCCGGGGCAGCCCCGGAGGATCGCCTGAGGGCGGCCATACTGCGCGGCGAGGCCGGGGCCGCGGCGCGGGCGGCCCGGGAGGCCGCCGGGCATCCCCCGGTCACCTCCCTCGTGGCCTCCGCCATGTCCGAGGTTGGGGCCCGGTTCTCCGCGGGGGATCTGCCCCTGCCCCGGGTCCTCCGGAGCGCCGAGGCGGCCCAGGCGGCCCTCGGGGAGCTGACCCCGGGGTCGGAGGTCCAGGGCCTCGGCCGGGGCACCGTGGTGATGGCCACCGTGAAGGGGGACCTTCACGACATCGGCAAGAACCTGACCGGCCTGATCCTGGGGGGTTCGGGGTACCGGGTCGTGGACCTGGGCACCGACGTCGGGATCGAGCGACTCCTGGCCGCGGTAGGGAAGGAGGGGGCCGCCGCCCTGGGGCTGTCCGGACTCCTGACCCGGAGCCTGGAGGAAATGCGGAAGGCCGCCCGGGCTCTCGGGGATTCGGGATCGGAAGCCCTCCTTCTCCTGGGAGGGGCCGCCGTGGACCCCCGCTTCGTGGAAGCCGAGCTGGCTCCCCTGCACCCCGGTCGGGTCCGGGCCTGCGCGGACGCCTTCGAGGCCCTGCGCGTCCTGGCCAAGGACCGGGAGCCGGGGGCGTCGGATCCCGCGACCGGACCCGCCACGAGACCCGCTGCCGCCGCGCCCGCGGCCGAAGCCTCGGGAGCGCCGTCCGATGCCGGCCCAGCCCTGCCCGGGGCACCCGCCCCGGACGGACGGAAACGGTCCCGGATTCCGGGCCTCCCGCCGACCCCCCCCTGGACTCCGCCCTTCCGGGGCTCCCGACCGGCGGACGGGCTTTCCCCGGAGGAGCTCTTCGCGGCCCTGGACCGGAAAACCCTGCTCCAGGTCCGCTGGGGCTTCGGCCGGCGCGGAAGGGAGGAGGCGGAGGAGTCCTTCGAGCGGATCTCCGGCCTCGCCCGGTCCCGGGGGCTTTGCCGGGCCGCCGGGGTATACGGCTACTTTTCCTGCGAGCACCGGGGGGGCGGGCTTCTCCGGGTGGACGACGGCCGGGGAGGCGCCCGGGAGTTCCGGTTCCCCGGAGCGGGCGGCCCGGGGGGCCCTACGATCGCCGCGTACTTCGACGGGGAGGGTTCCGTCATCCCCTTCTTCGCGGTGACCGCGGGGCCGGAGCTTTCCCGGGCCGCCGCGGAACTGAGGGCTTCGGGGGACCCGCGGGAGTACTTCCTCCTGCACGGCCTTGCCGCAGCCCTGGCGGAGGCCGCCGCGGAGGTCCTCCACCGGCGGATCGGCCGGGAGCTCGAGGCGGCCGGGGCCGGTACGGCGGGGAGGCGCTACTCCTTCGGCTTTCCCGGCTGCCCGGGGGTGGAGTTCCAGGGGGAGCTCCTGGGTCTCCTGGGGGCGGCCCGGGTCGGGATCGGGGTTACGGAGGGGCACCAGCTGACCCCGGAGTTCTCCGTAACCGCCTTCGTGGTGCCCCGGCCGGACGCGGAGTACTTCTCCCCGCCGTAGACTCCCCGCCCTCGCCGTTGTAGTATGGGGGTCCCCCGATACCAAGACCGGTCCTGCGGCGGTTTTCGCGGCGCCGGGGCCGAAAAGGAGCTCCCATGTCCGACAAGTCCAAGATCTTCGCCCATATCGAAGCGTCCGTCGACGGGATCGTCGAACTCGAATCCATCCTGACCGCCGTCCCCGCCATGGCTCCGGAGTCCGGGGGCACCGGGGAGATGAAGAAGGCCGAGGTCCTCCTGGCCTGGCTCGCCAAGAAAGGCATCCGGAACATCGAGCGCTTCGACGCCCCGGACGACCGGGTGCCCGGAGGCCTGCGGCCGAACATCGTCGCCACCATCCCCGGCCGGGACGACTCCGGCCGCCTGTGGATCATGAGCCACCTGGACGTGGTGCCCGAGGGGGACCGCTCCATGTGGAAGACAGACCCCTTCACGGTGGTCAGGAAGGACGGCCGGGTCTACGGCCGGGGGGTGGAGGACAATCAGCAGGGCCTGGCCTCCTCGGTCTTCGCGGCCCTGGCCCTCCTGGAGAACGGGATCGTCCCTACCCACACGGTCAAGCTCCTCTTCGTCGCGGACGAGGAGTACGGATCCAAGTTCGGCATCCAGCACCTCCTGGCCAAGCACGACCTGTTCCGCAAGGACGACCTCATCATCATCCCCGACGGAGGCTGCAAGGACGGCTCGGAGATCGAGATCGCCGAGAAGAACATCGCCTGGGTCAAGGTCGTCACCAAGGGAAAGCAGTGCCACGGATCCACCCCGGACGAGGGGGCCAACGCCTTCCTGGCCGCCTGCGACCTTGCCCTGCGGGTCCACGAACTCGAGAAGACCGTATTCACCGCCCGGGACTCCCTCTTCCACCCGGACCGCACGACCCTCTCCCCGACCCTGAAGGAGGCCAACGTCCCCAACGTCAACACCATCCCCGGGGACGACGTCTTCTGCTTCGACATGCGCATCCTGCCCCAGTACCCGATCGCCCAGGTCCTTTCGGAGGTCGAGAAGGTCATGCGCCAGGTGGAGGCCGCCCACGGGGTGAAGATGAGCTACGAGATCCTGAACCGGAACGAATCCGTGGCCACCAAGGCCGAGGCCCCGGTGGTGAAGGCCCTGTCCGGGCCGGTCGAGGAGGTCTACGGGGTCAAGGCCAAGGCCATCGGGATCGGCGGGGGCACCGTGGGGGCCTACCTGCGGAACGCGGGCTTCGACTGCGTGGTCTGGGCCCGGCTCGAGGAGACCGCCCACCAGCCCAACGAGAACGCCCTGCTTTCCAACATCGTCGGGGACGCCAAGGTCTTCGCCAGCCTCATGCTCCGCTAGACCAGTACTAATCCCTCGCCGCGGAGGGCGGTCAGCAGGCCGTCCCCCGCGCCGACCGCGCCCGCCGCGGCCAGGAACTCGTCCGGATCCATGCCGTCGGGGCGCCGCGCGAGGGCCGCGAGCGCCTCCGCCAGGCGCTCCGCCCCGGGTCGGGGCAGGTCGATGCCCGCGGGCCGGCCCCGGTCGAACCACTCGACCCGAGCGAGGCCGCCCGCGGCGGTCCGGGCCGAGGCGGCTCGCCCGCCGGAGGATGCCCGCACCGCGGTCAAGGCCGGGAGTCCCGCCAGCCAGTGGACCCGGGGCCGGGCCGGAAGGACCTCCCCCTCGTAGGGGTGTTCCGCGGCGGCCCGGGCCAGGGTCCCGACACGGTCCGGGGCCAGGGATGGCCCGGGGCCGCCGGGCACCAGGGGGCGTACCGGACGATCCAGCCCCTTCCCGGCCATCCAGTCCGCGAGCAGGGCCTCCAGGGGGCCGTCGTAGGGATCCCAGCGTTCGGAACCCCGGAATTCCAGGTCGTTGGTAGCGAAGTTGCCGCCCCGGTCCACGGGCTGCAGGTCCGGCTCCTTACCCGTCCGCCACCGGGCGTACAGCTCCGAGTGCCGGGTGAGCACGAAGCGGTGCCAGAACGCGGAATCCAAAAGGCCCGCCGCGAAGAGCTGGCGGACCGCCTCCGCGGAATCGACCAGGTCCCCGGGGGTCTGGGCGGGGAAGCCGTAGATCAGGTAGCCGTGGACCAGGACCCCCGCCCGCTTGAAGGCGGCCAGGGCCCGTACCAGGTCCGGGAAAGTGAAGCCCTTGCCGGTCATCGCGAGGCCCCGGTCCGTGGCGATCTCGATCCCCCCGGATACGGCCGTGAGCCCCGAGGCGGCCAGGAGGGCGCAACGATCCGCGGTCCAGACCCGGTCGAAGCGGACGTTCCCCCAGAAGGAGAAGGGTCGGCCTTCCGCGCGGTTCCGCCGGGCGAACTCCAGGAGGCCCGGGAGGGGCAGGGCCTCGTCGGTGAAATGGATCCCCGAAAGGCCGGTCCGGTCCCGGGCCGCCCGGGCCGCGTCGAAGAGGGCCCCGGGATCCGAGGGCAGGTAACGCCGGACGTAGTCCAGCCGGGTGTCGCAGAAGGAGCAGCGGTGCCAGTAGCAGCCGTAGGCCAGCTGGTACTTGAGCCAGGGAGGGTCCGACCAGATCCGGTGCATGGGATTGTCCGAGTACGGGGCCCGGACGCAGGAGCCGAAGTCGGCGTTCCGGTAGTCCGGGAAGGTCGAGCGAAGGGCCTCCTCCTCCAGGGACGCGAAGCGGTCCCCGTCGGGGCAGGGCGTCCGCCGGATCCCGGCCGGGTCCGCGTCGTCCTCCGGGGGCTGGCCGCAGTACTCCACCTCCCCGTCCGGAGCCCGGCGGGCCGTCCGGTACGGGGCGGGTACCGGCCGACCGGCGCGCTCCGCCTCGGCCCCCTCGATCAGGGAGGCCAGGGCCCCGTAGCCCGCGTCGAAGCACAGGTAGTCGATGTCCGAGAAGACCGAGGCGTCCCGGAGGCGCCGGAGCTCCGTGGATACATAACCCCCGCCCAGGGCGATCCGGACCCCGGGTCCGAAGGCCCGCCGGACCTCCCGGGCGGCGGCGACCGCCCCGGCCAGACAGCCCGGGAAGGGCACGGTCAGCAGGGCGAAGTCCGGGACCGGGGCCGACAGGGCGCGGAACTCCTCCCGCAGCCGGGGCCGGTAGAATTCCCGCATCAGGTAGCCCGATTCCGCCGCCTCGGAGATTGGGCCGTACTCCGCCCGGGATGAGGCGATCCGCTCGGCGTAACGGACCGTCCCGAAGTCCGGATCCAGGGCGTAGGCCACCAGGTCCCCCAGGTCGTCCAGGATCCGGATCGCCAGGGCCGGGGCATCCTCGGGCTTCAGAAGACCCTCCCGCTCCTCCAGGAAGGTCTCCGCCCGCCGGCCCAGGGGCAGGTCGTCGGGCACACGGGACAGGCGGAAGGCCAGGGCGGGGTCGCCCCCGGAGAGGAAGCGGGCCAGGGGTTCCGCCCACTCGACCCAGCGGTCCCGGTAGGAGAGGTACCGGGCGGTCTGAAGGGCCGTCTCCGGATCCGGGGCCGGCCGGGCTTTCAGGGCGGTTTCCGCGTCCGAAAGGATGCGCCGTACGGACCGGGGCGCCATCAGCTCCCGGTAGAGACCGGCCGAGTCGTCCCGCACGACGGTATCGTGGCCCCGGTCCCGGAGGAAACGGTCCAGGCAGTGGACCGCGGGGTAGGGGGCGTTCAGCTGGACGAAGGGCGGCTGGATGAGGAGGAAGCGCATGGGGGAAGTATACTGGAGACAGGAGTCAGGAGTCAGGACTCAGAGACTATCTAGATGGCGGTTGCGTCCTGCCGTCCATCCGCAGTCTGAATGATAATCGGCCGCCCGTCGCCTGGTTCCTGACTCCCGAGTCCTGCCATCTGACTTGACTTCCCTACCGCTTTCACGGTATAAACTCCCCGCGACATGCCGCTGTAGCTCAGTTGGTAGAGCAGTGGACTGAAAATCCACGTGTCGTCAGTTCAATTCTGACCGGTGGCAGAAGGGCCGTCCCGAAAGGGGCGGCCCTTTGTTTTCCTTGCCCCGGAACCCTCCCCCTGTGTACTTTTTACCCCGTCCCGCGGGAGCGAATCCGTACAAGCTTCGAAGCGTCACCCCGGGTCTCCAGGAGGAACCATGGCCGTCATCAAGTTCAAGGGAAACCCCGTGCATACCGCCGGCGACCTGCCCGCCCCGGGCACCGCCGCCCCGGATTTCCGCCTGACCAAGGGGGATCTGTCCGACGTATCCCTGTCGGACTTCAAGGGCAGGGTCCGGATCCTCAACATCGTGCCCAGCCTGGACACCTCGGTCTGCGCCCTCTCGGCCAAGCGCTTCGAACAGGAGATCAAGAAACGCCCCGGCCTCGTGGTCCTGACGATCAGCCGGGACCTGCCCTTCGCCCAGGGTCGGTTCTGCAAGACCGAGGAGGTGGAGAACGTCGTCATGCTGTCGGAGCTCCGGAACCGGGACTTCGGCAAGGCCTACGGGGCGGAGATGAAGGACGGCCCCCTTTCGGGCCTGCTCTCCCGGGCCGTGGTGGTCGTGGATTCCGCCGGGAAGGTGGTCTACACGGAGCAGGTGCCGGAGATCGCCCAGGAGCCGGACTACGAGAAGGCCCTGGCAGCGGCGTCGAAGGCGAATTAGGGAATCGATCGAACGGGCCCGGGGCGGGCGAGCGGCCGAGCCGCCGGATCTGCTTCGGGCCCGATTCCGTCTACGGCAGGCTCTTGTCGATCACGACCACGACACGGCCTTCCCGGAGGAGGGCGCGGTTCTCCGGTAGGGTCAGGATGCGCAGGGCCTCCTCCCGGGAGATCACCAGGTCCGTCCGGGACGTGCCGAAGACCGCGGAGGCCGCGATCCGCAGGGGGTTGTCCCCGGTGCGCTCCTCCAGGGCCGCCGCGGCCAGATCCTCGGTATAGCCCACGAGGCCCCATCGGCGGATGGCTTCGGGGGAAACCAAGTTCCGTTCCAGGATAGTGTTCATCCTCTCGTCGAAGATCCTCGGAAAGAGGCAGGGCACCGCCCGCGCCCGGACGTGCTCCCCGTGCACCGGAAGCTCCCCCTTGGCGTAGATCACGATCCCCGAGTACGGACGGGACGGTGTGTAATCCAGGGGGGCGGCCAGCTCATAGGGGCGGCTGTGTCTCACGTAGAGGGACGCGATGTCGGTCAGGGGCAGTTCGTAGAGGGCGGAGAAGGTCCGGAAGTCCGGGGAGAAGGAGCTCTCCCTGCGGGACAGGGACCGGATCAGGTTGAGCAGGTCGTTGATGGAAAGGGTCCCGTCCGCCAGGGTATCCCCCACGGTCCGGTAGGAATCCACGGGAATCCGGAATACCGTCTCCTGCAGGAGGCCGGGCAGGTCCCGCTCGATCATGTTCTCCGCTTCGGACCGGCCCGCGGGAAGGCGTATTCCCGCCGCGCGGAGGTCCAGGGATACCCGGGCGGCCAGGGTCATGGTGTCCCAGCGGAGGAGCGCGGAGGTCGAGTAGGATGTCGCGGGGAGGGCGGATCCCGCGGCGGCCGTCGCGGCCGGACCCGGAGCAGCGGGTACCGGGGAGGCGGACATGCCCGAAGAGCCCGCCTGGGCAGACGCGGGGAGGAGGCCGGCGGCCCAGAGCGCCGCCGCGGCCCACAGCGCCGCCGGGAGAAGGCGGTACGCCGGTCTTCGATGCTCGGGTGAACGTTTCATGGGTGGTCGGTGAGGCGTTCCGCCTCACTCCATTTTCGGCACCTTCAGGGTCATTCCTTCGCGGATAATGGACGAGATGTCCAGGCCGTTGCGCTCCGCCAGGACCTCCGGCTGGACCCCGTACCGTAGGGAGATGGACCACAGGGTGTCTCCCTTGGTAACGACGTAGGAGCCCGAGAACTCCAGGGACTCCGAGGGGGAGGCGGGGGCGTAGGGGCCCTTTTCCTTGAGGGCCGGGATGACCAGGGTGGAGCCTATGCGCAGGGCCTCGGGACGGACGCCGGGGTTGAGCCGGAGGATGAGGGGCACCGAGACCTCGTAGTGGCGGGCCAGGGCGGAGAGGGTGTCCCCGGACCGGATCCGGTGCTGGTAGTAGCGCAGGGCCTGGAAGCCCGGCCGGGCCAGGACCTCCCGGACGGCGGGGGCGGCCCCGACGGGAACCTTGAGGGCGTACCGGCCCTCCGGGGGGGTCACGTCGTACCGGAGCTCGGGGTTCCCGGTCCGCAGGACCGCCAGGGAAACCCCGGAGGCCTCGGACAGCAATGCCAGGTCCACGGGCCGGTCCAGGTCCACCCGGTCCCAGGTTTCGAGGGCGGTTTCCGGAATAGTGAGCCCGTATCGGCCGGCCCGGCCCAGGACGGACACGGCGGCCAGGAACTTGGGCACGTAGTTGACGGCCTCCGCCGACAGCAGTCCCCGGGCGGAGAGCTCCCAGTAGTCCCGGGTGCCCGCCGCGGCGGCGGCCCGGCTCACGGCACCCAGGCCCGCGTTGTACGCGGCCAGGGCCATCTCCCAGGAGCCCAGGGACTCGTAGTTGCTCCGGAGCTTGCGGAGCGCGGCGTCGGTGCTCTTCATGAAGTCCCGCCGCTCGTCCACCCAGTCGTCGATGCGCATGTCGTAGCCCGCGATGGAGTTGCGCATGAACTGCCAGAGCCCCATGGCCCCGGAGCGGGACACCGCCCGGGGGGACCACTCCGACTCGATCACGGGCAGGAAGAAGAGTTCCTCCGGCAGGCGGTACCAGCGGATGCGCTCGTACACGTAGGAGGCGTAGGGCGAGGACCGGGCGGCCACGGCCTCCAGCCACTTGCGCCCCCCGGGGGAAAGATAGGCTTCCCGGAACTTCCGGAACCTCTCGTTCTCCCAGGGCAGGGCCAGGGACAGGCCGTCCTCGGGGGGGCGGCGGGTCAGGGCTCCCGGATCCGCCGGGTACCCGGGCTCGGCGATGCCCGGAGAAGCGGGATCCGTGGGCGCGCCGGGTCCCTCCGGGACCGACCCGGGCGGGACGGAGCGGAGGAGGCGGGGCGAGTCCCGGGCGGCCGGGGCGGCGGGAGGAGAGGCTTTCTCCGGGGGCGGGAAGGCCGTGCTCGAGGGGGCCCCGTCCGAGGCGAAGGCCGAGGCGGCGGCCGCCGCGAAAACGGCCAGCCGGAAGAGGATCCCCGGGACGCGGACCCGGCGGGCCGGGCCACGGATCAATTCAGTTTTTCCCCGAAGTAGATCCCCGCCCACTCCCAGCGGCCGTGGATCTCGGGGTCCGAGGGGAAGTTGATCTTCCGGAAATAGAGGTACCAGGTGGCGATGCGCTCGGACCAGCCCCAGGTCCGGAGGAAGGCCTCCCGGGCGTTGGATCCCGGGTCCAGGGCGGGGGCGGAGAAGATCCGGCTGCCCGTCATGAACTCCGAGAAGTCGAAGAGGACCTGGCTGTTCCCCTCGGTCTGGTCCTGCTGCCAGGACATGGCGAAGAACCCGACCTTGGCCCGGAGCCGCTGGAGGGTCCGGGGGCTCCCCTGGGCCAGGGCGGCCTGGACCCGCCCCACCAGATCGTCCAGGCTCTCGAAGGTCCAGTCCTTGGGAGAGTTGGCGAACTCGATCAGGGTACGGGCGTACTGGAAGGCGTCCGGGTAGCCGGGGATGGAGGACCCGAAGTGGGGCAGGTACTTCTGGTAGGCCGCGAGGGCCGCGTCCCAGTCCCCGATCCGCTCGTACTCCTTGCCCAGGAGGAACCAGGCCGCCCCGAGGTCGATGGAGTCCGGGAACCGGGCGATGAGCTCCCGGCGGTAGTCGATGCGCCGCACCGGGGAGGGGGAGAGCTCCAGGAGGCGCTCCAGACAGACCTTGTGGATCGACTCGCCCCTCAGGATGAGGTCCGGGTGGTTCTTGACGATCCGGTCGAAGTAGAGGGCGGCCACCTCCCGCGCCCCGGACTGGAGGTAGGCGTAGGCCACGGTGAAAAGGTAGTGGGCCGCGTAGGGGTCCGAGGCGTCCTTTTCCACGACCCCGGTCAGGAAGGACACCAGGCGGCCGTAGTCCCGGGAGCGGAGGTAGGCGTCCGCGATCGTCTGGACGACCGCGAAGCGCTCCTCGTCCTTGATCCCGGGATCCGAGAGTAGGGTGAAGAGCTCGGCGAGCTCCCGGACCTCCCGGTCTTCCGCGGAAGCCGCGGAATCGGGCCGGCCGGAGGAGGGGCTGGGCGCGCCGCAGGCGGCCAGGAGGACGAGGAGGGCCGCGCAGACGGCCGCGGCGGTGCGGGGGACCATGAAAAAAGCCTAGCATGACCGTCTCGGCGTTGGCAAGAACGGGCCGCGCGGCTATACTCCTATACATGAGCGGCTCCCGGCCCCGACCCCCGAAAGACTCCACCTTCGCACTGGCCATCGTCCTGGTCCTGGTCGGCACGGCCCTGCTTTTCCTGACCACCGGCGCCATGCCGGGACCCGCCCGGCTCTGGCCCATGGGGGTGGCCGCCGCGGGCAGCGTCATCCTATACCTGGGCGCCACCCGCTCCCTGGCCTCGGCCTGGTTCTTCACGGGCTCGGCCTTCGTCCTCTCCTCGGTCCTCCTGATCGTCCGGGGCTTCCTGGAATGGCCGCTTTCCTGGTATTGGCCCCTGTTCATGGTCGTGCTGGGCTTGTCCAGCCTGGTCACGGGCTGGAACCGGTACCGCAGACCCCGGGCGGCCTACCTGGTGCCGGCCTTCTCCTTCGTGGTCCTGGGGATCTTCTTCTCCCTCTTCTCCTTCGACGTCATCCGGTTCTCCTTCCGTCGGTTCTTCACGGAATGGTGGCCCGTGTTCCTCATCGCCGCGGGCTTGGTCCTGTTGACCCTCTACTTCTACAACCGGACCCGGTTCTCCCGACCCCCGGAGAGGCACGGCCGATGAGGTACCGGCGGGGTCCGAAGGCCGCAGCCGCTGCGCTCGCCGCGGCCGTCCTCGGGGCGGTCCTGGTCCTGACCGCCTGCGTCTCCACGCCTCCCCCCCCCGATACCGGCACGGCCCTGACCATGCAGGGGAGGTCCGGGGAGTCCGCGGCGGCCAAGACCGCCGTGGAGACCCTGCTCGCCCGGGGAACCCCGGACGCCCTGTCCCGGGCCCGTGAGCTGGCGGAATCCTCGAGGGCCCTGAGTCCCTCGGACGTGCTTCTGTACCGGTGGTTCGCCGTGGAGCTGGGACGTATGGCCTATCCCGAACGGCTGGGAACCGTTCCGGTGGCGCCGGAGCCGCCCTCGGGCCACCCCTGGGCCCGGGCCTTCGCGGACGCCCGGACCGGCCGGATCGGGACTCCCCGGGAAGGGGCCGATCCCCTGGAACTTCTGGCCCTGGCCTCGGCCCTCTTCCGGGGGGATTCCAAGGAGACCACCCGGGCGGCGACCCTGGCCCTGGAGCTCTTCGCCCAGACCCGCCTGGAGTCGCCCCTGGCGGACCACCTCCAGGGCGTGATCTCGGAGCGGTCCGCCAACCTGTCCTCCGCGCAGGAGCGGTACGTCGCGGCCTTCGTCGCCGCCCCGGACTGCTATCCGGCCCTCTTCGGAGCGGCCCGCACCCTGATCGCCCTGGGACGGCCCCAGGAGGCGGTGGACATTCTATCGGCCTCCAAAACCGCCTTCGGGGACAGCTTCGGCTGGGTCCGCCTCATGGCCCTGGCCCTGTACGACTCGGGGCGCTACGACGAGGCGGGACCCTTCGTCATGAGGGTGCTCCTGGAGGATCCCCTGGACTCCCGGATCCTCCTTATCCGGGCGGACATGCTGGTCCGGGCCGGGGACTACCGCCAGGCAGCGCCCCTCCTGGACGCCTACGCGGCCGTGGACCCCGCGGACCGGCGCTATCTCTTCCTCCGGGGAAGGGTCGCCTGGGAGGGGTCCCGGAACAAGGACGAGGCCCTGCGGTTCTTCCGCAGGCTCCTCTCGATCTATCCCGACGACTCCGAGACCCTCCTGGCCGCGGCCCGCATCCTGGCCCTGGGCACCTCCTCGGAGCGGGGGGAGGCCTACCTGATGGCCGGCCGCGTCCTGGCTAAGTATCCCGCGGATCCCGGCGCCCTGCGGATCCTCCTGGCCGAGGAGATCCGCCGCAGGGACTGGACCTCGGCCCTGGCCACCCAGGAGCGGCTCCGGGCCGCGGATCCCGAGTACCGGGACCGGGCCTCCCTGTACCTGGTCTACCGGTCCGCGGGCCGGTTCGAGGAAGCCTTCCGGGTCGCCTCGGAGTGGCGGACCGCCTCCCCGGACTCCGAGGACGCCCGGATCGCCTACATCCGCTCCCTTATCGACCGCAGGGACTCAGGCGGAGCCCGGGATCTCATCGCCCGAGCCCTGACCGAAAAGGGGTCCGCCCGGTTCCGCTCGAGCCTCTACTTCCTCCAGAGCCTCGTCCAGCCCAACGACGAGGCGGCCCTGAATTCCCTGCGCTCCAGCCTGGTGGAGAACGTCCAGAACCTGGAGGCCCTGACCGCCATGTACGACATCTACATGCGTCAGAAGGACGCCCAGAAGGCCCGGTTCTACCTGCGCCAGGCCCTGGCCGTGGCCCCCGACGACCCCGCCCTGGCTCGCCGCCGGGAGGAGCTCATCCGCCTGGGCCTGGCCCCCTGAACCCGCCGACCCCCCGGAGCCGCGCTCCGGACCTTTCCGCCTTCCTGGAAACCGCCTACGCCGAGCTGGCCCGGCCGGAGCTGATCGACCCGGATCCTCTGGCCGTGACGAGGGAGTACGTCGACCCCGGGGATCGGGAGGTGGCGGGCCTGGCCGCCGCCTGCCTGGCCCTGGGCTCCGCCCCCCTCATCGTGCGGGCGGCCCGGGAAGTCCTGGCGCCCCTCGGCTCCTCCCCGGCCGACGCCCTGGGAGCCCTGGGGGACGACGACCTCGCCCGCCTCCTTTCCGGGTTCCGGTACCGCTTCTTCGGGGGGGAGGACCTGGCGGCCCTCCTGTCCGCCGTCCGGAACGCCCGGGCCCGGCACGGGTCCCTGGAGGTCCTGTTCCGGGCCGGGGACGATCCCTCGGAGCCGACGATCATCCGGGGGGCGGACCGGTTCGCCGCCGCCCTGGAAGATTTCGCGGGCTCCCGTTGGATACGGGTTTCGGGAAAAGCTCCCTGGAGGGACAACCTCCTGCCTCGGCCGAGCCGGGGCTCCGCCTGCAAGCGCCTCTTCCTATACCTGCGATGGATGGTCCGGAAGGACGCCGTGGACCCCGGCGGCTGGACCGGGGTGAGCCCTTCCCGGTTGGTCGTTCCCCTGGATACCCACATGGGGGCGGCATGCCGCCGCCTGGGCTTGGTAACCCGCAGAGCCGACGACCTGAAAGCCGCCTTGGAAGCCACCGAGGCCTTCCGCCGCCTTCGGCCGGACGATCCTGTGCGGTACGACTTCGCCCTGACCCGTCCGGGAATCCACCCCTGTCTGGAAGCGGATGCCTATTTCCGCTGTTTCGACGATCCCGAGCCGCGCCCCCGGCCTTGACCCTCGGGGAGGGAGCGTGGTAGATTTTTCGGGCGCCCAAGGGCGCGACGGGCAATAGCGCAGGTGGTTAGCGACGTCACAACGACCAATAGAGAAAAATCGGTCGGGCAATAGCGCAGGTGGTTAGCGTACGAGTCTGGGGGACTCGGGGTCCGCGGTTCGAGTCCGCGTTGCCCGACCGATTTTTTTCCATCACTATCGTGACGATGAGTCTGGGGACCGGTCAACAAGGCTAGCGCCTTGTTGACCTGGCAGTTTTCGGCTTCGCCGAAAACTGCATGAAGACCCAATGGGTCCGCGGTTCGAGTCCGCGTTGCCCGAGAAGCGGTTTCCGGAAACGGGGACCGCTTTTTATTTATTGGCCGCCCTCTGACAAGCCTTCTCGGGCAACGCGGACTCGAAGGGTTCGAGCGGCACGGGCGATCCGAGACATCGAGGATCGCCCGTGCGAGAGGCCATGGACGGCCTCGAGAGCGAGAACCCCGGCCCGGAAGCCTCGGACAAGGATGTACGAGGCTGAAGGGCGAGTCCGCGTTGCCCGATTGAATTCGTCGGTTTGTAGGCTCCCGGCTTCTAGACACGGAATTCCGGGAACGGTATTATGTCGAAACCGACCGACAGTCGGTCTACTAGTACTGTGAGAGTGATGATGGAAGCGGAAGAACGGCGGCAGGAGATCCTCGACGCGGCGGAAGCGCTGTTCCGGGAGCAGGGGTACTCCGGGACGAGCACCGGGGACATCCTGGACCGAACGGGCATAGCCCGGGGAACTCTGTACTACCACTTCGAATCGAAGGCGGCGGTCATGGAGGCCCTGGTCGACCGGCTCTGCGACCGCCTCTTCAAGGCGGCCCGGGAGACGGGGGAGGCTCTGAGGGACCGGCCGGCCCTGGAGCGGCTCCTGGCCGTGATCGGGGCCTTCCAGGCCTCCGGCGACGTGGGGCAGGGCCTCCTGGAGCACCTCCACGATCCCGGAAACC
>ENA-UOWG01000214-UOWG01000214.1-activated-sludge-metagenome-genome-assembly--contig:-NODE-214-length-87856-cov-9.278026_pt1 | contig 87856 bp, 74 predicted proteins | sample MGYA00238147_ERZ761563 | MGnify/ENA primary metagenome ERZ761563 (study PRJEB28884, sample SAMN05720216) | anaerobic digester metagenome | isolation source: active sludge of municipal...
GCTCCGGATGGCCGGGCGTCCGGGAGCCCCACTGGCGGAACTGGCGCAGGTCGTCAAGCGAGAGGTCGTAGCCGGTCAGGTGCAGGAGGCCGTAGAGCAGCATCGAGGCGTGGCCGCAGGAGAGCACGAAACGGTCGCGGTCTGGCCAGTCGGGGTGCCGGGGGCTGTGCTTGAGGTGCCGGGTCCAGAGGAGGTAGGCCACCGGCGCCAGCGCCATCGGCGTACCGGGGTGGCCCGAGTTGGCTTGCTCGACCGCATCCATGGCAAGGACGCGGATGGTGTTGATGCTGGTCCAGGCGACGTCGGGCTGGACGGGGGAGAGGATCGGGGCGGTCGCGCGCGGCGCGGCGGTGTGGAGCGTCAGGACCCGACTCCCGTCTGGTGTGTTCCGGTGGCGATGCGGGGGTTGATGACCCGGGGAAAATAACACCCCGCACCGCTCACCGTCACCCGCGCTACGGGACCTGGTTGATCATCAGGTGCGCGTAGGGCGTCCCGGCGAACATGATCCAGGTCCCGTGCGTCTGGGGGGTCGTCCCGAAGCCCGAGGATGTCGCGTCGAAGGGCCACATCACCATCCAGTGCGGGGGCGATTCGACGAACGTCTGCCCCGGGACGATCTTGGCCCACGGATCGTTGGCGCTGATGTCGCTTCCGCCGCTGAGCATGTACGCGATGCCGGGTGCCGTGTTCTTCGGAACGGGGTCGTGGGCCATCCATGACTGGGCCCAGATCATCGCTTGGGGATCCAGGCACATCGCGTCCTTGCCCGGCGTGTCGGGCTGGTCCGGGAGGCAGGTGAACCCGTTCGTGCCCGCCCGCAGTTCGACCATCTTGCCGTCCGGACCCGGCGCGATCACGGCCGCACCCTTGGCGATGTCGGGCGGGGCGGCCGCGAGCGCGCTTTTGATCAGCGCATCCTTGTCCGCCCCCTGCGCCGCCAGCGGAGCGGCCGCGACCGCGAGGAAGGTGACCGCGAGGAAGTGGGTGGAGGTGAGTCGAGGCATCTTGCCTCCCGCGAGCGAGGGCGATGTTGGGCAGGCCGTGCGTTCGCACGGTGTCGCGTCGCGCAGGGCCCCGGCCGATGGGGCCCCGCAGCGGCGAACATCGATCCGCGTACCGGCGGCGTCAATATCGGGACCTTTACGGAGCTGGGGGGTATCAGGACGCGTCCACTCTTGGGGCCGTGAACCTTTGACATCCCTTCACCCGGAAGGCATCTTGTCGCCCGTGACCGACCCTGAACAGACCTACGAGATCCAGGAAGTGGCCGAACTGACCGGGCTGAGCTCGGCCCGGCTCCGGGCGTGGGAGCGCCGGTACAACGTGGTGAGGCCGGAGCGTCAGGCGAACGGGTACCGCGCCTACACCGCGTCGCAGGTCGCGCTCCTCAGGGCGTTCGCGCGGCTGGTCAACGCGGGGGAGCGGATCGGCGATCTCGCCGCCGAGTCGCGCGACGCCGTCCTCGCCCGTGCCGAAGCCGCCGCCGGGGATGCATCGCCGCTCTCCCCCCTTGTCGAGGCCGTTCGTGGGTACGATCGCGACCTCCTCGAGGCTTTGGTCTCCGATCGGCTTGGCCGCATGGGGCTGCGCCGATTCGCCGAGGAAGTGGTGCTCCCCCTGGCCGCTCAGATCGGCGACCTCTGGAGCCTCGGGAAGCTGCCGATCGCCTCGGAGCATCTCGCGAGCGAGGTGGTGGTGCATGCCCTCAAGGGCGCCATCCGCGAGGCGCCGGGCGAGGGACCGCTGCTCCTCGCCTCCGGCCTCCCCGGCGAACGGCATGAATGGGGGCTCCTGTCCACCCTGGCGGCCGCACAGTCCGAGGGCTGGCAGGTGCACTACTTGGGAACCGACCTCCCGCTCGACGAGGTGATCCAGGCCGCCTGGACCCTTCGTCCGGCCGCCGTGGCGCTCAGTGCCAGCGATCCCGAACTGGTTCAGCGCAACCTGCCCGCTCTCAATCGCTTCGTGCCGCGGCTTCCGCCTGGCGTCCGTGCCGTCATCGGCGGTCGCGGCGCCTTCCCCGCAGGGAACATTCTCCTCCATCACGGGTTCCACCTGGAACTGGGCCGCCCCGCGCCCGCTGTCCGCCGCTAATCCGGCCGTTCCGGGAGTACCCTGTGGCTACTGCTTTGTCCGACATCGAGTTGGACGTCGTTTCACGGCCGGGCAGACGTCCCGAATCGTCGTCTGGTCGCGAGGTGCTTGTCGTGGGCGCCGGGCTCGGGGGCCTCGCGGCTGCCGTGCGGCTCGCCGCCAAGGGCTACCGCGTGCGCGTCCTCGAACGCCACGCCACGCCCGGTGGGCGGTGCGGAGTCTGGGAGTCGGAGGGGTTCCAGTTCGACACCGGCCCCACGCTCCTCCTCATGACCGACTACCTGCGGAAGGTCTTTGACGACGCCGGCCGCCGGTTGGAGGACTATCTCGACCTGCGCCAGCTCGATCCCAACTACCGGGTCTATTACGCCGACGGCACCTCCCTGGAGGTGACCAGCCGGATCAACCGGATGCTGGAGGGTGTCGAGCGGATCGAGCCCGGCGTGGGGCCGAGATTCCTGCGCTTCCTGGCCGAAACGGCCAAGCTGTACACGATCGGCCTGGCGGCGTTCGTGGATCGGAACGTCCACCGGCGCCGCGATTTCTTCAACGTCAAGAACGGGCTCCTCCTCCTGCGCGCCCGGGCGATGGAACGCCTCCAGGCGATGGTGGGGCGCTACTTCAAGGACGAGCGCCTCCAGCAGGCGTTCAGCTTCCAGTCGCTCTATCTCGGGCTCTCGCCCTACAAGTCCCCGGCCATCTACAGCCTGCTGCCGTACACCGAGGTGGCCGGCGGCCTCTACTTCCCGATGGGCGGGATGCACGCGATCCCGCGCGCCCTCGCCCGGCTGGCCGGGGAACTCGGGGTGGACATCGAGTACGGGGTGGAGGTGTCGGGCCTGGAGCGCGACGGAACGCGGATCGCCGCGGTCCGCACAGCCGACGGCCGCCGCCTCGACGCGGACATCGTCCTCGTCAACGCCGATCTCCCCTACGCGTACGAGTCGCTCCTGGGCGAGCGGTACGAGGGCATCGACCGGTTCGACTTCAGCTGCTCCGCCTTCCTGATGTACCTGGGCGTGGACGGCGCGTATCCCGACCTTCCCCATCACAACCTGATCGTGCCGGGCGACCTCCGTCGCGCCTGCGACGACATCTTCGAGCGCCACCAGGTGCCGGCCGATCCCGCGTTCTACATCTGCAACCCGAGCAAGACCGACCCGTCGCTGGCGCCCGAGGGGATGGAAAACATCTACATCCTGGTGCCGGTACCGAGCCAGGACCCGGCCCGGCCGATCGACTGGGCGGTCGAGGGTCCTCGGCTCGAGGCCGAAATGCTGCAGCGGCTCGAGCGGTTCGGGCTCACGGATCTCCGCCGTCGCCTCGTCACGAAGCGCATCTTCACGCCGGCGGACTTCCAGGTCCAGTTGAGCGCCACCCGCGGCGAGGCCTTCGGGCTGGCCCACGGCATCGACCAGGTCGGGTATTTCCGGCCCCACAACCGCCACGCCGAGTGCACCAACCTCTTCTTCGTCGGGCAGAGCACCCACCCGGGCTGCGGCGTGCCGATGGTGCTGATCTCGTCCCGGCTGGTCGTCGAGCGCATCGTCGCCGAACAGGGGGCGGTCGCGTGACCTCCACGGCGCTCGAACGCAGCTACGCCGACGCGGAGCGCGTCACCGCGTCCTGGGCGCGGAGCTTCTACTTCGCCAGCCGGTTCGTGCCGGTGGCCAAGCGCCGCGCCATCTTTGCGCTGTACGACTACTGCCGCTACGCCGACAATCTCGTGGATCTCCGCGGCGACCGTCCGGTCGCGGAGGTGCGGCACCAGCTCACGTTGCTCGGCGCCACCGTGCGCGCCCTGCACGCCGGGGCGGAGGCGGAGCATCCGCGCTGGCTGGCCCTGGGCGACACACTGCGCCGTCACGCGGTCCCGCTCCGGCCGCTGCTCGAACTCCTCGACGGCGTGGCGACGGACCTCGAGCCGGTCGAGATGCGGACCTTCGCCGATCTCGAGCGGTACTCCTACCAGGTGGCGGGTGTGGTCGGGCTGATGCTCGGTCCGGTGCTCGGCGCCGAGCGGAGGGGATTCGACGCCCACGGAGTGCGGCTCGGCATCGCCATGCAGCTCACCAACGTGCTGCGTGACGTCGGCGAGGACCTGGGCGAGGGTCGGATCTACCTTCCCGCCGATGAGCTCGCCGCCTTCGGCCTCGACCGCGCGGCGCTCGAGCGACGGGTGGTGACGCCGGCGTTCCGGCGCTTCATGGCGTTCCAGGTCCGGCGCGCCCGGCAGCACTTCGCGGCGGGCGACGCCGTCGTGGACCTCTTTCCCCCGGACGGATCCCGGATGACCGTGCGGCTGATGCAGCGGACCTACGCCGGCATCCTCGATGCGATCGAGCGACAGGACTACGACGTGTTCCGGTTTCGCGCGCACGTGTCCTCCCCGCGCAAGCTCGTCATCCTGGGTCGCGCGCTGTGGCAGGACCGCCTGCCCTGGGCCGCAATCCCGAGGGAGCAGTCCGCCTGACCGAGTCGCTTCGGCCCACCATCCCACCCCGCCCCTGGGTGGCGGCCGGCTTCGAGCGCTACCTCCGGCACCTGGCGGCACGACAGTTCGCCGCCGTTCACGTGCGCCGTCCGGCGGGTGGGGCGGCCCCGGGTGCCGCCACGCCGACCATCTTCGTCGCGAACCACACCAACTGGTGGGACGGCTTCCTGGCGTACCTCGTCGGCCGCTCCCTCGGCACGACGTTCTACGTGCTGATGGAGGCGCGGCACCTGGCCCGGTACCGGTTCTTCCTGCGGGTCGGCGCGCTCCCGCTCGACCGGACTTCCGCGCCCCGTGCGTACGCCGACCTAGAGCGGGCGAGAGGAGTGCTGGCGCCGTCGGCTGGACTCTGGGTGTTTCCCCAAGGGGCACGGCGCCCCGCCGCCGAGCCGCTGGCGACGCTGGAGGCGGGCGCGGCGCACCTCGCCCTCACCGCCGACACGCCCGTGCGCATCTGTCCGGTGGGGTTCCGCTACGGGTATCTCGGCGAGCACCTTCCCGAGGCCTTTGCCTGGGTGGGGGAGAGCTGGGTGGTCCGGCCGGGTTCCGACAACCGACGGACCCTGACCGAGCAGATCGGCGAACGGCTCTCGGCGGTGCTCGAACAACTCGATGCCGCCAGGCGGGAGGAGCGCCTCGACGAGTTCCGTCTGCTGGTGCGCGGCTCGATTTCCCTCAACAAGCGGCTGGACCGCATCCGTCATCGCCTGGGCTGGCTCGACGGCCCCTACGAGGAACGCAATGGTTGAGCTGTCCACCTGGCGTGCGCTGCACGTCCTCGGCGCCGTCCTGCTCGTCGGGAACGTGACCGTTACCGGCTTCTGGGCAGGATTTCTCTATGCCCAGCGGGCCGCACTCCCGTTTCGCCCGGTGGCACGGGCGATCCTCTGGACCGACCTCCTGTTCACCACTGGGGGCGCCGCGCTCCTCACCTTTTCTGGCATCCAGCTGATCCTTGCCCGGGCACTGCCCTTTTGGGGAACCCCGTGGCTGGTTAAGGGTGTGGCCTCGCTGGGCCTGGCCACCCTGCTCTGGTTGGTGGTGCTCATCCCCGACCAATTCCGGCTGGAACGGATGGCGGCGGACGACTCGGCGGGGCTCCGGCGGGTTTTCCTGCGCTGGAGTGTGGTGGGCTGGGTCTCCACGGCCATCCTCTTCCACGGACTTTGGGTCATGGTCAGGAAGTAGACTCCAGTCCGGTTCCTCGGTCCGGGCCCGTGGTGTAAATGATTGACAAATAATATCTTACAACGTCATAGCCTTGATGATGATTCTCGGCGCAATGGCCAAACCGGGGCGGGGGACTGTCGTGGGAGGGTACGACATGGTACTTTTAAGGGTTGAAATGACAACGCATTAGGCGGCCCGGATGGTCCGGACCGTGTACGACACTTCAGGCAGGGTTTGTGGCACGAACATCCAGACGACGCAGGAATCCCAGCACGAACGCGGCAGCAGTCGCCGCCCCTTCTTTCCGCCGGTCCGCCGGTCGTTCCTATTCCGGTCACCGCGAGTGGCTCCTCGCTGAACACGGCTCCATCTGCGCCTACTGCGGAATCGAGACGGCTCCCGAAGCCATCACGCTCGACCACGTCCGCCCGCGACGCGGGCAGGACGCCTACGACCGCCCGGACAACCTCGTCCTGGCCTGTCGCGACTGCAACGCGGCCAAGGCCGACACGCCGCTCGTGGCGTTCCTCATGCAGCGGCGCTCGCGCGGGGTCTTCCTCCTCCACTACGGCGACCACCTGTCCGAGCCGCTGAAGGAACTGGCCCGGAAGGCGTCGGAGAGGCCGATACTCCCGGCGTAGGCAGCGGGGCAGCGGGGCAGGAAATGCGAAACGGAGGATTCCCACCACTTGGGAGTCCTCCGTTTGTACGTTCTGCCCCGCTGCCCCGCTGCCCCGCTGCCCCGCTGCCCCGCTGCCCCGCTGCCCCGCCTATTTCACCGCCTCCGCCACAATCCTCGCCTGTTCGCCTGCGTGCGCCGAGGGGTAACCCTCCGCCGGACTCGCACGCTCGGGCCGTCCGGCGTAGCGGAGCGTCACGCCCTCAGGCAGCAGCGCCCGGAGCCGCTCCTGCACAAAGGTCCACGCCCCCATGTTCCTCGGCTCCTCCTGCGCCCAGACGACTTCCCGCACCGAGGGATACCGGTTGAGCACCGCGCGGAGCTCCTCGGCGGGGTAGGGGTAGAGCAATTCCTGCCGGAGAATCGCCGGCCGAGGCTGGGCCTCGCCCGCGCCCGCCACCAGCTCGTAGTAGAGCTTGCCCGAGCAGAGCACGACACGGCGTGCGCCGGTGGGCCGTGCGGGATCGTCGAGCACCAGGCGGAAGGTGTCGTCGGTGAGATCGGTCAACGAGGACGCGGCGGCCGGGAGCCGGAGCAAGCTCTTCGGCGTCATGATGATGAGCGGCCGCACGAGGCCATTGTGCGCCTGCTGGCGGAGCAAGTGGAAGTACTGGGCCGGGGTGGTGCAGTTGGCCACCCGCATGTTTCGCTCGGCGCAGAGCTGGAGGAACCGTTCGAGCCGGGCGCTCGAGTGTTCCGGCCCCTGCCCCTCGTAGCCGTGCGGCAGGAGCAGCGTCAGCCGCGTCCGCTGGCCCCACTTCGACTGCCCGGCCGCCAGGAACTGGTCCAGGAAGACCTGCGCCCCGTTCACGAAGTCCCCGAACTGTCCCTCCCACAGCACGAGCGCCTCCGGCGCCGCCACGCTGTATCCATACTCGAATCCCATGGTGGCAAGCTCGGAAAGCGGGCTGTTGTGGATCTCGATCGGCGCCTGCGCGCCCGACAGCCGCTGGATCGGCGAGAACCGCTCGCCCGTGTTCACGTCGTGAAGGACGAAGTGACGGTGGCTGAAGGTGCCGCGCTCGCTGTCCTGCCCAGTGAGCCGGATCGGCACGCCTTCCAGCAGGAGGGAGCCCATCGCCAGCGCCTCGGCGTGGCCCCAGTCGATGCCGGACCGGGTGGAGATGTCCTTGCGCCTCCGCTCCAGCTGGCGCGCCAGCTTGGGATGTGCAGCGAACCCCTCCGGCCAGGTGAGGAGTTCCTCGTTGAGCGCCAGGAGGAAGTGGGCGGGGAGCGCCGTCTCGACGGCCGCCACCTCGGGCGGCACCTGCGGTTGCCCGTCCGCGCGGGGAGCGGCGGCGGTCTTCATGGCGTGCTGGATGTCCACCAGCCGCTGGTACGCCTGCTCGGCCTGGGCCCCGGCTTCCGCAGCGCTCAGGAGGCCCTCGCGCACCAGCTGGTCCGCGTACGTGGCGCGCACCGTCGGCAGGTCCTTGATCCGCGCATACATGACCGGCTGGGTGTAGCCCGGCTCGTCGCCCTCGTTGTGGCCCCACCGGCGGTAGCCCACCAGGTCGATGAGCACGTCGCTCCGGAACCGGGCCCGGTACGCCATGGCGAGCCGCACGGCGCTCAGGCACGCCTCGGGGTCGTCGGCGTTGACGTGGATGATCGCGACGTCGAAGCCCTTGGCCAGGTCGGAGGCATACCGGGTCGAGCGCGAATCCCGCATGTCGGTCGTGAAGCCGATCTGGTTGTTCGTGATGATGTGCAGGGTGCCGCCGGGATCGTATCCGGCCAGGTTGGCGAGGTTCAGCGTCTCCGCCACCACGCCCTGGCCCGCGAACGCCGCGTCGCCATGGATGACGATGGGGAGGGCGGCTGTCGGGTCGTGCTCGATCACCCGCCCGTTGCGCGAGGACTGCCGGGCGCGCGTCCGGCCGTTGACCACGGGGCCCACGAACTCGAGGTGGCTCGGGTTCGGGAGCACGCTCACGGTCACCGTCTTCCCGGTCGAGCTGCGGATCGTGCCTTCCGCGCCGAGGTGGTACTTCACGTCGCCGGTGCCGGCGTCAGGCTCCTCCGGGTGCGCCTTGTGCCCCTCGAATTCCGCCATGATGGACTCGTACGGCCGCCCCACGGTGTGCACCAGCACGTTGAGGCGCCCGCGGTGGGCCATCCCGATGGCCACTTCGCGGGCGCCCTGCTCCGCGGCGAGGTCGTTCGCCAGGTCGAGCATCGGCACCAGCGCGTCCACGCCTTCGATCGAGAAGCGCTTCTGGCCGAGGTAGGCCTTGTGGAGGAAGCGCTCGAAGGTCTCCACGGCGGTGAGGCGTGCCAGGAGCTGCTTCCGCTCAGCGGCAGGCAGGGGGCGGCGGTAGGTGCCGGACTCGATCGCGTTCCGGAGCCACACCCGCTCCGCGTGGTCGGAGATGTGCTCGACCTCGTAGGCGATCGTTCCGCAGTAGGTCTCCCGCAGGCGCGGCAGCGCGTCCGCCAGCGTGTCGCCCGGGACCGCCACGCGCAGGACGCGCGCGGGGATGCGTGCCAGGATGTCCGGCGAGAGGCCGAGGGAGTCGGGATCGAGCGCCGGATCGCCGATCGGCTCGCTGCCGAGGGGATCGAGCCGGGCCGCGAGATGGCCGTGAGTGCGGAACGCCTTGATCAGTCCCATGGCGGCGGCCACGCGGGACAATTCGTCGGGCGAGGCCGCCGACGGCTCGGACAGCGCCCGCGCGGCGGGCGCGACGGCGGTGGCCGGGATGCCCGTCGTCGTGGGGAGATGGAGGCTCTCCGCGATCGCTTCGTAGAAGGGCTCGGTGCCCGAGAGAAACCGCTCGATCGTGCGGAGGAAGCTCCCCGATTCGGCGCCCTGGATCACGCGGTGGTCGTAGGTGCTGGTGATCGTCATGACCTTGCTGATCCCCAGCTCCCGGATCCGCTCCGCGCCCACGGTGGAGAATTCCGGCGGGTAGCTGATGGCGCCGACGGCCACGATGGTGCCCTGTCCGGCCATCAGGCGCGGGACCGACGCGACCGTGCCGAGACCGCCCGGGTTGGTGAGCTGGATGGTGCCGCCGGAGAAGTCGTCCGGCATGAGCTTGTTCGTCCGGGCCTTCTCGATCAGCGTCTCGTAGGTCGCGTGGAACGCGGCGAAGTCCATCGTGTGCGCGGCCTTGACCACGGGGACCACCAGCCCGCGGGTGCCGTCCTTCCGCTCCATGTCGACGGCGATGCCCAGACCGACCGACTCGGGGACCACGCGGTGCGGCGCGCCGTCGTAGGTCGCGAGGACGTCGACCATGGAGGGGTGCAGCTTGACCGCCTGGACGATGGCGTAGCCGATCAGGTGGGTGAACGAGATCTTTTCGCTCCGCCCCGCGGCGGCGAGCGCGGCGTTGAGGCGGGCGCGATGGGCCTCGAGCGCCGCCACCGGCATCTCGCGGAATGTCGTGGCGGTGGGAACGCTCAGGCTCTCGTTCATGTTGGCGACGAGCCGGGCCGCCGGGCCCTTGAGCAGCACCGCGTTCGGGGGTGCGGGGGTCGCGGCAACCGCAGGATCGGCGGGCGCTGGCGTGGCGTGCGGGGTGGCCGAGGCGCCGTTGCCGGCCGGGGCCGATCGCTCGGGCGCGGCGCCCGCGGCAGGCTGCTCGCCGACGACGCCGCTCTCGAACAGCCGGCGCCATTCCGGCGACACGCCGGCCGGGTTCCGCAAGAACTCCTCGTACACGGCCTGTGCGAACCCGGCGTTGGCCGTCTCGAACACGTTCAAGTCCACGAACTGCTCCGGTGCCTGGAGAGGTCTGGTCGGAAGGGCCGGGGCCCCAGAAGTCGAACCGAAAGATAACCGCCCGCCATGGCCGGGCGGCGCCCGCAGGCCGCCGGGCTCTTGCCTCCGTTCCGGCGCGTCGGTAACCTCCCGGGCGCTCCCGCTCGGCGGCCCCCCGTCACCCCCATTCCATGCGATCGCACCTGCCGTTGGCTTTCCTGGTTCTCACGGTCGCGTCGGCCGCCTGCAAGGAGCCGACGGGCGCAGCCGTGATTGGGTACGCCTTCCCCCGGGACGGCCAACGCGCCGCGCTGGTGGCGGCCGCGTCGCTTCCCCCCGACACCACCAACGGTGCCATCCGGATCGTGGGCGACTGGGACTCGGGAGGCACGGAGTCCAGCGTGGAGATTGCGCGGGCCCGCCGCCTGGTCGCGCTGCCAGGCGTGATGGGGGTGGTGGGCCACGCCGGCAGCCGTGGCACCCTCCTCACCGCACCGATCTACAGCGACGCCGGCGTTCCGCTCGTGGTGCCGACCGCGACCAGCGGCCGGTTGTGGGAAGTGGGCGGCTGGGTCTTCCCGATGGCGCCCAGCGATTCGGTCGAGGCTGCGTTTCTCGGCCAGGTGGCGGTGGATGGCCTGAAGGCGACCCGCATCGCCGTGTACTTCGTGAACAGTGCCTACGGGACGGGCATCAGGACGGAGTTGGCCCGCTGGCTGTCGAACCGGGGGCTCGCTCCCGTGGACGAGGTGCCGTACGTGATCGGCGCCGATCTCGAGACCCTGGTGGAGGCCTCGGTCCGCCGCAGCCGGCCCGACCTGGCCGTGCTGGTCGGGCGGCGGATCGAGGTGGCCCGGATGGCCGCCCTCCTCTTCGAACTCGACCCCTCGATCCGTCTCCTCGCCGCCGACGGCGCCTACGACCAGGTGGCCGAGTTGATCTCCGAGGCGGGGCCGGCCGCGGACTCGCTCTACCTCACCACCTTCTGGGTGGCGGACACGACGGTTCCCGTACAGCGCGAGTTCATCCACCGGTACCGGCTCGACACCGGCCGCGACCCCACCGCGTTCGAGGCCATGCGCTATGACGCCGTCATGGTCCTGGCCCAGGCCATCCGGGAGGCCGGCCCCGATCGTGCGCGGGTCCGGGACTGGCTCCATTCGCTCGGCGGCTCCCGGCCGCCGTACGAGGGCGTCACCGGCGACATCAGCTTCCGGCGGGACGCCCACCGCACACTGCTCCTTGTCCGGCTCCGGGACGGCGTCCCCGTCACCGTGCCGGAAGCGGGAGTCTGGTGATGCCGAAGTCTCCACGGCCCGCACGGCGGCGGTGGCGCGCCCTCAGCATCCGGACGCTGTTCCTGCTGCTCGTGGGGATGGTGGGGCTGTACGTCCTCGGCGTCTCGATCTTCCTGGCGGTTCGGATGCACCCGGGGGCGGTGCTGTTGCGGCGGGACACGGAGCCGGTGGTCGAGCTGTTCGGCATGCTGAACGGGCGCTCCCAGCGGCTCGAGGCCCAGGTGCGCGACCTCCAGGGTCTCGTCACGCTGGGGCCGCCGGGGTATCCGGCCCAGCTCAACCGCCTCAGGGACCAGCTGTCCGAGGCGCCCGACGAGCGGAGCACCCGCGCCTACACGGCGGTGCCGGAGGCGATGCGCACGGCGATGGCGACCGCCGACGAGGCGATCGCGCGGCTCGAGACGGCGGCGCTCGAGGTGGTCAGCCTGCTGGAACTCGGCCGCTACGAGGCGGCCCAGGCGCGGATGATGTCCGTCAACGCGCTGGTGGGCGAGATGAACCGCCACCTGGCCGAGGCGGAGCGTCGCGGGCTGTCCGACCTGGTGCGGCGCGAGGACGAGCTCTCCCGCGCCACGGGGCAGGCGCTCCGGGCCGTGGTGATCTGGCTCGTCGTCGGTCTCTTCTTCCTCCCGACCGTCCTCCTGCTGGCCTACCGCCGGCTCGGCGCGCCGCTCCGGGACCTCGAGGAAGGGCTGACGCAGGTCGCCGAGGGCGACCTCCACGCCCAGGTGCCGATCCGCCACGCCGACGAGATCGGGCGCCTGGCCGAACACTTCAACCACATGACGTCGGTGCTCCGCGAGCGCGCGGAGGAACAGGGCCGGTTCGCCGCCGCCGGCGAGCTGATCGCCGGCGTCGCCCACGAAGTCAACAACCCGCTGATGGCGATCTCGGCCATCACGCAGCAGCGGCTCGAGGACAACGACCTTCGCGCCGACGACCGGCAGGATCTCACGCAGATCCTCCGGCAGTCCCGGCGCGCGGGGAAGCTGCTCTCCGGCCTGCTCCGCTTCGCGCGGAGCGGCGGCGAGCCGCGCGCCGAAACGGCGAACCTCGGCAAGGTGCTGCGCGAGGCGATCGACCTGGTCTCCTACCAGTTCGGGGTGGCCGAGATCACGCTCGACGCGCGGATCGACCCGAAGCTCCCCCGCGTGATGGGCGATCCGGCCCGCCTCGAGCAGGTTTTCGTGAACCTCCTCAGCAACGCGATCCACGCCGTCCGCCAGGTGACGCCGCCACGGCTGATCACGATCGAGAGCGGCCAGGACACCGACGGCGTCTGGCTGGAGCTGACTGACAACGGCCCCGGCATCCCGACGGCGGTTCGCCGCCGCATCTTCCGTCCCTTCGTGACCACGAAGGGACGGCAGGGCACCGGGCTCGGGCTCTACATCTCGCGCCAGATCCTGCGGGACGCGGGAGGCGAGATCGAGGCGGATGCCGCGCCGGAAGGCGGCGCACGGTTCAAGCTCCGGCTCCGTCCCGCGGAGGACGCCGACTTGCTCGTGACGCCGAGCGACCAGACTCGTCCGGTGCTGCCGGCGACCCTGGACGGGGTCCGCATCCTGGTGGTGGACGACGAGGCCGCCCTGCGGCGCCCCATCGCGCGCTTCCTGACCCGGCGTGGCGCGGTGGTGGAGGAAGCCGGCGACGGCGTCGAGGCGCTGGAGCGGATCGCGGCCACGGAGGGAAGGTTCGATGTCCTGCTGGCCGACCTGCGGATGCCGAGGATGGACGGGGTTGCGCTGCACGCGGAGCTGCGGAAGAGCCATCCCGTGCTGGCCGACCGCGTGGTCTTCCTCTCGGGCGACCTCTCTCACCTCACGAGCGGATCCAACAGCATGCGCGCCGGCGAGAACACCATCCCCGCCGACCGCATCCTGCTCAAGCCGGTATCGCTGGAGGAGGTGGAGACCCGCCTCCTCCAGGTGGTGCAGCAGGCGCCCGCGGCGGACTGAGCGGCCGCCAGGCGGCCAGCTCCCGGGCCGTCCCCTCCCCCTCCCAGCCCAGTTCCTTCCCGAGCAGGGCAGCCACGCGAGGCGCGGCCTGGGCGCCATGGTCCGGCGTCTCGTAGTGGAGATGGATCCGGCGCACCAGCACGTCGTCGATATGGGTGACGAGCTCCCGCCGCGCGTGGTGCACCACCTCGGCCTCGATGGCCGGATGGTCGGGATGCAGGCGGGCGAGCAGCCCGCGCTCCAGGCGGCCGAGGTTGCAGATCGCCGCCGCCTCGGTGCCGTAGTGCTGCAGCAGGTGGTCGGCGGTCGCCGCCCCGAGACCGAGGTCCAGGATCGTCTGGCGCATCGGCGCGAGGTCGGCGGCCTCCCCTCCTGGCAGCGGCTCGGTGTCGGTCGGCGCCGGGTCCGGGCGGGGTCGGCCCTCCCGCCGGGTCAGCTCCGCCGCCACCTCGTCCACCAGCTCCGCCGCCATCGAGCGGCAGGTCGTGAGCTTTCCGCCGGCGATCGTGAACATCCCGCCCGGCCCGCGCCGGATGACGTGCTCCCGGCTGACGGAGGAGGCGGAACCGGCATCGCCGGTGTCGAGCAAGGCACGCACACCGGCCCAGCTGGACACGACATCCTCCTCTGTCAGGTGCGCCTGTGGGAAGCAGGCGTTGGCGGAGCGCAGGAGGTAATGCACGTCGGCTTCCGCGGGAGCGGCCGCCTCGGGGGGGCCGGGCTCGTCGGTGTCGGTGGTGCCGATGTAGGAAAAGTCGCCCCAGGGCAGGACGAACATGACCCGGCCGTCGATCGGGCTGGTGAGGGTGATCCCGGCGGTGTGCCCCAGCCGTTCCCGCCGCACCATCACGTGCACGCCGCGGGTGCGGCGCAGCAGCGGCCTGGCGGACGGATCTTCCAGCCGGCGGAGCTCGTCGCACCAGGGGCCGGTGGCGTTCACGACCACCGCCGCCCGCACCTGTCCCTGGCGCATGAGCTCGTCCTCGACCACGGCGCCGCGCACCTGGCCTCCGCTCCGCTCGAGGCCGATGACCCGGGTGTACGTCGCGACGTCGGCGCCGTGCAGCATCGCCGAGCGCACGGTGGCCACCACCAGGCGGGCGTCGTCGCACTGCGCGTCGTAGTACCGGGCCCCCCCGACGAGGCCCCGTTCGCGGAGCATCGGCTCCTCCGCGAGCAGCGCGCGCTTGCCGAGGATGCGGTGTCGGCGCACATTCCGGAGCGGGGCGAGCAGGTCGTACAGCATCATGCCGGCCGCGAGCTTCCACAGCGGCACTCGGTCGCCCTTGTGGACGGGAAAGACGAAGGCCAGCGGGCGCACGAGGTGCGGGGCGATGCGCAGCAGGGTCCGGCGCTCGCGCGTGGCCTCGTGCACGAGCCGGAAATGTCCCTGCTCGAGGTAGCGCAGGCCGCCGTGAATGAGTCGGCTGGAGAGCGAACTGGTGCCGGACGCGAGGTCTCGCGCCTCGACGAGGGCGGTGCGGAAGCCGCGCATCGCGGCGTCCCGGGCGATGCCCGCCCCGGTAATGCCGCCGCCGATGACGAGCACGTCGTAGGGCTTGGCCGTCAGCTTGTCCAAGGTCGCACACCGGAAGGAAACGTTGCGAGTGTCCATGGCTCCCGAGGGGCGGCTTGCCCTGCCCAGTACGTGGTTTACGTGGCACGGTCACCTGGTGAAGCCAGGGATGCGCGTGCTGGATCTGGCCTGTGGCGACGGGCGGCACAGCCTGGCGGCCGCCGCGCGCGGTGCGGCGGTCACCGCCTGGGACCGCGACGCGGCCGCCCTGGCGGCGGGCCGGGCGCAGGCGGCCGCCCGCGGGCTCGATGTCGACTGGCAGCAGGTGGATCTCGACGCCGACTGGCCGGCGGTCCCGTCTTTTGATGCCGTCCTGGTGTTCAACTATCTTGACAGGGAGCGGATGCCGCTCGTCCGCGGGCTCCTGGCGCCGGGCGGCACGCTCATCATGGAGACCTTTCTCGCGACCCAGCGAGAACTGGGCTGGGGGCCCACCCGCGACGAGCACCTGCTCGCGAGGGGCGAGCTGGCCCGGCTGATCGTCCCGCTGGAAGTCCTGCATGGGCGCGAGGTGCTCGAGCCGGTGGACGTGGAGCGCTGGCGCGCGGTCGCGAGTGTCGTGGCCCGACGGCGCCCTGACGAACCTTAACGCACGAACGATAACATGCTGACGATCCCAGCCGGGCGACGGGCAGCCGTCGTCGCCGGCGTGCGGACTCCCTTCGCGAAGAGCGGCACGGCGCTCAAGGACGTCACGGCGGTCACCCTGGCGCGACACGCCACGAAGGAACTGCTCTACCGGACGGACCTCCCCGGTTCCGAGGTGGATGAAGTCATCTTCGGCCAGGTGATCCCCTCCGTCCTGGTGCCGAACATCGCCCGCGAAGTGAGCCTCCTCCCGCAGTTTCCCAAGACCATCCCCGCCTACTCGCTGAACCGCGCCTGCGCCTCCGGCGCCCAGGCCATCGTCAACGCCGCCGACCAGATTATGCTCGGACGCGCGGACGTCGTCGTCGCGGGCGGGGCGGAGTCCCTCTCGGACATCCCGATCCTCCACTCGCGCCGGATGAGCACGCTGCTCGTGGAGGCCAGCAAGGCCCGGAGCCTCGGGCAGCGGCTCGGCGTGCTGTCGCGGATTCGGCTCAAGGACTTGGTGCCGGTCACCCCGGCCATCGCCGAGCCGTCGACGGGCGAGTCGATGGGGCAATCGGCCGAGAAGATGGCCCAGGAAAATGGCATCCGCCGGGGAGACCAGGACCGGGTGGCGCTGGTGAGCCATCAGCGCGCCGCCGCCGCCACGGCGGACGGCCGGCTCACCGCCGAGATCGCGCCCTGGTTCGGCGGCCGCGGGATGGACGACGTCCTGACGAGCGACAACGGGGTCCGGGCCGATACTTCTCTGGAGGCGCTCGCCAAGCTCAAGCCGGTGTTCGACCGCCGGTACGGCTCGGTCACCGCCGGCAACGCCTCCCCGCTGACCGACGGCGGTGCCGCGGTGGTGCTCATGGCGGACGAGAAGGCTCGCGCGCTCGGCTACCGGCCGCTCGCCACGATCCGGAGCTACGCCGTGGCGGCGGTGGATCCGGGGTGGCAGCTCCTCATGGGGCCGGCCGTCGCCGTGCCCCGGGCGCTGGAGCGCGCCGGCCTCGCCTGGAGCGACATCGGGCTGGTCGAGATCCACGAGGCCTTCGCCGCCCAGGTGCTGTCGAATGTGCAGGCGTGGGGGTCGAAGGCCTGGGCGGACCGCCTCGGGCTCCCCGGCCCGGTGGGCGAGGTCAACTGGGACGTCACCAACGTGCTCGGCGGCTCCATCGCCATCGGGCACCCCTTCGGCGCCACCGGCGCACGGATCGTCACCACGCTGGCCAACGAGATGCACCGCCGCGACGTGCAGTTCGGGCTGATCTCCATCTGCGCACAGGGTGGGATGGGCTTCGCGATGGTGCTGGAGCGCGCATGAGCACCTTCACCGTGGTCGAGGAGCAGGGCGTCGCCGTCGTCTCGATCGACCAACCCGGTTCGCCGGTCAACATCCTCACCGCCGCCGTCAAGGCGGAGTTCGAGTCGCTCCTCGAGCGGCTCCGCGCCGAGAAGGCCGTGCGCGCGATCCTGCTGCTGTCCGGCAAGCCCGACGGCTTCATCGCCGGGGCGGACATCGAGCAGTTCGTGGCGCTCCCGAACCAGGCGGCCGCCGAGGCGCTCTCGCGCGACGGGCAGGCCACCATGGACCGGGTGGCGGCGTTCCCGAAGCCGATCATCGTCGCCGTCCACGGCGCCTGCCTGGGCGGCGGGCTCGAGCTGGCGCTCGCCTGTCATTACCGGCTCGCCAGCAACCACCCCAAGACCCAGCTCGGCCTGCCCGAGGTGCAGCTCGGAATTCTCCCGGGAGCGGGCGGGTGCCAGCGATTGCCCCGGCTCATCGGCGTCCGGGCGGCGCTCGACATCATCCTGGCCGGCAAGTCGGAGCGGGCCGCCAAGGCCCTCAAGCTCGGCATGGTGGACGAACTGGTGCCGCCCTCGCTGCTCCGTAGCGCGGCCATGGCTGCGGCGCTTCGGTTGATGGAGTCCGGCGTGCCGCGGCGGCCCCGGCGCGGCGGGCTGGCGGGGCTCCTGCTCGACGGGAACCCGCTCGGCCGGGCGCTGGTGTACCGCATGGCGCGGAAGTCGGTGCTGGCCAAGACCGGCGGCCACTATCCCGCGCCGCTCTCCGCGCTCGAGGCGGTGCGGACCGGCATGGAGCGCGGGCTCCGCGCCGGCCTCGTCGACGAGCATCGCCGATTCGGCGAACTCGCCGTGAGCCCCGTCTCGCGAAAGCTGGTCCAGATCTTCTTCGCCACCACGGCGCTCAAGAAGGACGACGGTGTGGCCCCGGGAACCGCCACCCCCCGGCCGGTGCGCCGGCTGGGAGTGGTCGGCTCCGGGTTCATGGGGTCCGGCATCGCCGGCACCGCGGTGTCCCAGGCGGGCGTGGAGGTCCGGCTCAAGGACGCGGACCTGGTGCGCGTCGGGAAGGGACTCAAGGCGTCGGTCGGGATCCTCGACGGCCGTCTCAAGCGCCGCCGGATCACCAGGCAGGAGTACGAGCGGCTGTCGGCGCTCCTGTCCGGGACCGCGGACTTCTCCGGGTTCCCGCGCGCCGACCTCGTCATCGAGGCCGTCTTCGAGGAGCTGTCGGTCAAGCGGAGCGTCGTCGCCGATCTCGAGGCGACGGTCGGCGAGCGGGCCATCATCGCCACGAACACCTCCACCATCCCCATCACGGACATCGCCGCCGGCGCGCATCATCCGGACCGCGTGCTGGGCATGCACTTCTTCAGCCCGGTGGACCGGATGCCGCTGCTGGAGGTCATCCCCGGCGCAGCCACCTCGCCCGATGCCATCGCGACGGCGGTCCAATTCGGGCGGCGCATGGGCAAGACGGTCATCGTCGTGGCCGACCGCCCCGGATTCTGGGTCAACCGGATTCTTTCCCCGTACCTCAACGAGGCGGGGCATCTCCTGACGGAAGGCACGCCCATCGAAGCCATCGACCGGACCATGACCAGGTTCGGCTTCCCGGTCGGGCCGATCGCGCTGCTCGACGAGGTCGGCCTGGACGTGGCGGCCAAGGGCGGCGGCGTGATGCACCAGGCGTTCGGCGAGCGGCTGGCACCGGCGGACGTCATCGGGCGGATGCTGGCCGATAAGCGGCTCGGCCGGAAGAGCGGACGTGGATTCTATCGGTACCAGGACGGCAAGAAGGCCGGGGTGGACGCCGAGGTGTACCGGTTGCTCGCCATCTCCCCGTCGGACCGTGTCAGCCCGCAGACGATCGAGCAGCGCCTGGTGTACGCCATGCTGAACGAGGCGGCCATGGCGGCAGGGGAGGGCGTGGTGCGCTCCCCGCGCGACGGCGACATCGGCGCCATCTTCGGCATCGGTTTCCCCCCCTTCCGGGGCGGCCCGCTCCGGATGATCGACGACCTCGGTGCGGCGCAGGTGGTCTCCACCCTTCGCGCGCTCGAGGCCGAGTTCGGCCCGCGGTTCGCCCCGGCGGCCTCGCTGGTGGCCATGGCGGAGCACGGCGGGCGCTTCTACGACGATAGTGGGTCCCGAGCAGCGTGACGATTCCTCTCATTTCCAGGGGTACCATGATGCGACGCATGATCCGGTTGGGGTTGCTGGCCCTCCTGCTCTCCCCGGCCCCGGCGGCCTGGGCGCAGAGCTTTCCATCGAACGATCCGGTCATCAAGCAGATCTGGGCCATGGGCATGGACAGCTCGCAGGTCGGGCGGCTGGCCCAGGTCCTCACCGATTCGATCGGCCCGCGCCTGACCGGCTCGCCGGGCATGAAGGCGGGCAACGACTGGCTCGTGGCCACCTACAAGGGGTGGGGCATTGATGCGGAGAACGTGCAGTACGGCACGTGGAAGGGGTGGAAGCGCGGCGCCAGCCACTTCGACCTGATTTCGCCCCGCGTCCGTTCGCTCGAGGGCATGATCCTGGCCTGGAGCCCGGGCACCAAGGGCAAGCCGGTGGACGGTCCCGTCGTGATCCTCCCCGATGCCGCTGACTCCGCGGCGTTCGCCAGCGCGGTCACGTCGGTCAAAGGCGCCTACGTCATGATCAGCGCGCCCGAGCTCTCCTGTCGCACGGACTCGAGCTACAAGGAGTCGGCGCTGCCGGCGGAGTTCGACCGCATGGTCAAGGATCGTACGGACTACCGCGCGGCCTGGGCGGCGCGGGTGAAGCGGACCGGGCTCAACAACAAGGCCCTGCAACTGGCCCTGGAAGCTGCGGGCGCCAAGGGCGTCCTCACCAGCAACTGGTCGGCAGGCTGGGGCGTGTTCCGGGTGTTCGACGGCAAGACGACGAAGATTCCCGCCGCCGTTCTGAGCTGCGAGGACTACGGGCTGGTGTTCCGCCTGGCGCAGAACAACCAGGGGCCGGTCCTCCGGGTCACCGCCGAGTCGCAGGACCTGGGCGAGGTGCCGGTGTTCAACACCATCGCCACGATCCCGGGCACCGACCGGGCGGACGAGTACGTCGTGCTCTCCGCGCATTTCGACAGTTGGGACGGCTCGTCCGGCGCTACCGACAACGGTACCGGCACGGTCACGATGATGGAGGCGATGCGCATCCTGAAGACGGTGCTCCCGAAGCCGAGCCGCACGATCCTGGTCGGGCACTGGAGCGGCGAGGAGCAGGGGCTCAACGGCTCGCGCGCCTACATGGCGGACCATCCCAAGGTGGTGGAGGGATTGCAAGCGCTCTTCAACCAGGACAACGGCACCGGCCGGGTGGTGAACATGAACGCCGCCGGCCTCATGGACGGTGGCGCCTTCCTGTCCGACTGGCTTTCGAAGGTGCCGGGTGAAATCACCGGCAACTTCCGGAGCTTCGGCATCCCCGGATCGCCGGCGGGCGGCGGCTCCGACAACGCCTCCGTGGCCTGCTACGGAGCGCCCGGCTTCGGACTGGGCTCCCTCCCCTGGGAGTACTTCAGCTACACCTGGCATACCAACCGTGACACCTACGACAAGCTGGTGCTCAGCGAGGTGCGGAACAACGCCACCTTGACCGCCATGCTCACCTACCTGGCCGCCCAGGATCCCGAGCAGATGCCGCGCGTCCGCCGCGTCATGCCGCTCAACCCGCGCACCGGCGAGCAGACCACCTGGCCGGAGTGCAGCCCGGCCGCGCGCTCGTTCGCCGAGTACACCAGGTAAGCCGACCTGCGGGTGTCGCTCGGCGGGGGGATCCTCCTCTCGCCGAGCTCCCCCGGCACTTCCACAGGAGGTGTCATGATCCCCGGTGCTTCCCTTCCGCTGCTATTCGTCTCGCTGCTCATCATCTCCAGCCCTCTGCCTGCGCAGGGCGCCTCCCGGCCCCCCGACCTGAGCGGCGCCTACCTCGCCAACGGCACCAACCCCGGGGATGCGGCGTCGTCCTACGAGGCCAAAGTGGAGTTGAAGCGCACGGGGGAAGTGGTCCTTGCTCTGGCACAGCCGGAGCGGACGGCCGAGATCTACCGCGTCAAGTGGAAGTTCGGCGGGGGCAGCTCGGAGGTGCTGGGGATTGGAGTCCTGCTCGACGACGTTTTCTACGTGGCGTACTCCGACACGAAGAAATTCTTCCTGGAGTTCTGGTTCCCCTGGACCATGTCCGCAGGCCAGATGGGGGTCGAGAGGGAGATCCGGGCGAAGGAGGGCCAGAGCACCAAGTCCTACATCAAGAACCGGCCTTGGTATTCGGATCTTGACACGGATTCCGAATTTGCCGGGCTCTGGTTTCACTACGACGAGACGTTCGGCGTCGGCGGGCTCACCGGCGAGACCTGGATCGGGCAGCATCCCTACCGGCTGCACGAGTTGAACAAGAAGTTCGAGTGGGCCAAGTACGGGGACAAGGACTATTGGACGGAATACGGCAACCTCACGGTCGAGAAGACCGGCCAGAACTACTTCCTCCGCTTTCGCGTCGGCTCGGACGACAGCTATAGCGGTGCGGCGATGCCGGGGCCGGCCGGAGGGTACGTGGCAGGCGTGGCCGGTGAGGAGGTGAGCGGGGTTGCCTACTACCGGTTCACTTCGAAGGGGCTCGAGGGGGTCTGGGCGGTGCGGGGAGGGGAAGGGCGCGGGACCGAGTTGCTGACGCCATCAGACGAGGTGAGGAAGGAGGCGGGGAGCCTCTTCCACGACTAGCGGGATTGCTCACCGCGTCAGCGTCGGAATCAGTTCGGCGTTGGTCTTGGCGCCCCGGAACAGCGAGAGCACTTCCTGCATCGCGTTGATGGACGGCATGCCCGCCACCCGCTGCCGGAGGGCGTGCGAGGCCGCCAGCGCCTCCGGGGAAAAGAGCAGCTCTTCGCGCCGCGTGGAGCTGGCCGGGATGTCGATGGCGGGGTAGATGCGCCGCTCGGCGAGCTCGCGGCTCAACACCAGTTCGCTGTTGCCGGTGCCCTTGAATTCCTCGAAGATGACCTGGTCCATCTTGGACCCGGTATCGACCAGCGCCGTCGCGATGATCGTCAGCGACCCGCCGCCCCGCGAAGGATCCACGTACCGGGCGCTGCCCAGGAAGCGCTTCGGCTTTTCCATGGCGTTAGCGTCCAACCCGCCGGAAAGCGTCCGGCCGGTGCCGCGCTCGAGGGTGTTGTAGGCGCGCGCGAGCCGGGTGATGGAGTCGAGGATGATGACGGAGTCGCGCCCGAGCTCGACCTGCCTGCGGGCGCGCTCCAGTGTGAGCTCGGCCACCTCGGCGTGGCGCTCCGGCGGCTGGTCGAAGCTCGACGCCACCACCTCGCCCGCCCCCGCCATCTCCATTTCCGTCACTTCCTCCGGCCGCTCGTCCACCAGCAGGATGAAGAGCTGCGCCCCCGGATGGTTCCGCGCCACCCCTTCCGCCACCGCCTGCAGCACCGTCGTCTTGCCCGCCTTGGCCGGGGCCACGATCAGCGCGCGCTGCCCCTTGCCGAAGGGGCAGAGCAGGTCGATGAGACGGGTGATTTCGTGGGCGGTGCGCCGGGTGCCGGGCGGCACCTCGAGGGTGAGCATTTCCTTCGGGTGGGTGGCCGGCAGCTTCGAGAACTCTGGGCGCCGCGCGATGGCCTCCGGCTCGAGGCCGTTGATCGCGGTCACCTTCTGAAGGCTCGGGCCGCGGCCCTTGCCGCCACGGCCGCCCTCGCCGTCGATCGCGTCGCCGGTGCGGAGGCCGTATTGCTTGACGAGGTGGGGAGGGACGAAGAGGTCGCCGTCGGCCGGCGAGTAGCCGGATTCACGACGCCGTACGAAGGCGGTCCCGCGGTCGGTCAGTTCCAGGATGCCGAGGAAGGTCTCGGTCACGACTCCGCGGCGTCCCAGGATTCCCACGTCAGGTGGCAGCGATTCACGAAGTACTCCGTCGGGTGGCCCGTGCGCTCCAGCAGGTCGTGGAGCATCTCGTGGCGGACGACCATCTCGTTCTCCACGTAGTACCCGGCGATGGTGATGCGGGAGACGTTGCCGACCCGCTCCCAGAGGCCCACCTTCTCGCCGATGTCCGTCTCGAAGGTAGCGACGTCGGGCACGACATACCACTCGATGCCCTCGAGGGCGCCGCGCAGCTCGGCGCACGCCTCGGTGCGGGCGTACCACTCGGAGTATTCGGCGGGGGCCGCCATCGGGACGGCGCCGTCGGGCAGCGCGCTCGGTTCGAGCCCGGTGCACGACGCCGCGACGAGCCAGATGGCCAGGGCGGGAACGAACCTGCGGTGAATCGATGCTGGGCGCATGGTGTCTCCACAACGCCCGATAAGCTCAAAGCCATGGGGTCGCATCCCTGGAGGGATGGACGCGTCCGGCCCCGCTTTTCTGCCTGCCTTCGGCACCGAGCTATCTCCGGCCGACGGCCAGAGACCTCAAGTTTTGCGGCCCCGGATCACTCCGGGTGTGCTCTTATCGGGCGGGTCGTTGGTATGTCCGGCGGGGGGGTAGAACGCAAGCACCGGGCCGGGAGGGCGCGCGCCGGAAAAGCCTCCCTAAGTTCCGTCTGAGAAGGCGTTTAGCCGTGGGATGGATTCTGGAACTTGTTGTCCTGACGTAGGTTAGCTACCTTCGTGGCGCTGGTTCAATTCACCTGCAACCCATTGCGGCCTCCGGTCGAGGGACTCCTGGCGATGATGCGCACCTTCCTACTGTGGCTGTCGGAGCAACAGGGTGTGTTCAACTTCCTGCGGCGCAACAGCCTCGCCCGGCGCTTCGCCAGCCGCTTCGTGGCCGGCGAGACGAGCGAGACCGCCACGGCAGCCGCCCTCGAACTGAAGCACCTCGGGATCACCACCTCGCTCGACCTCCTGGGCGAGAGCGTCACCCGCGACGCCGAGGCCATCGGCGCCCGGGACGAGTACCTCCGCATGCTCGACCGCCTGGCGGCGAGCGGTGCCGAGATCAACGTTTCGGTCAAGCTGACGCAGATGGGCTTCGACATCGACGAGGCGCTCTGCGTCGACAACATGCGCCGGATCCTGACGAAGGCGCGGGAACTCGGCGGCTTCGTCCGGCTCGACATGGAGGGATCCGCCTACACCCAGCGCACGCTCGATTTCTTCGAGCGGCACCTCCTGGCGGAATTCTCGAAGCACACCGGCGTGGTCATCCAGTCCTGCCTCCGCCGCTCGACCGACGACATTGCGCGGCTCATCGGGATGGGGGCGCGGGTCCGGCTCTGCAAGGGCGCCTACCTCGAGTCGCCGGAGGTCGCGTTCCCCGACAAGGCAGACGTGGACCGCCAATACGTCGTGCTGATGGAACAGCTCCTTCGGCACGGCAACTACCCCGCGCTGGCCACCCACGACACCCGCATGATCGAGCACGCCAGGGACTTCGTGACCCGCGAGGGGATTCCCGCGGAGCGCTTCGAGTTCCAGATGCTGTACGGGGTGCGCCGGGACCTGCAGGAGCGGCTCCGGAAGGACGGATTCAACATGCGCGTCTACGTCCCGTTCGGCACCCAGTGGTATCCCTACCTGATGCGTCGCCTGGCGGAGCGCCCGGCCAACATCGTCTTCATCTTCGGCAACGTGGTGCGCGAGACGCTCGCCCTGAAGCCCTGATGGAGGCCACCCTCGGCGGGTACATGGCCCAGCACGGGCGCGCGGCCGCCTTCGGGGGGAGCGACGGGCACGCCTACTCGGTGGGCCTCTACGTGGACGACGAGCCGGACCAGCGGGGGCGATTCGGCGCCGCGCTGCTCTTCGTGCGGTGGGATGCGGCCGGCGCCGCCCCGGTCGGCCACGTCGAGACCGAGTTCCTCGCGTGGGGGCGGACCCCGGAGGAGGCGGAGGAGCGGCTCAAGGCGCTCTCCCTGTACGACGTGAAGGCGGCGCTGGACCAGGCCATCGCCGGGCAGCCGGGGGAGTGGTGACGGAGGTCGCCGGCACGGTCCTCGAGCGGGACGGCGCGGCGTACCGGGTGGCCACGGCCGACGGCGAAGTCCGCGCGGTGCTCAGCGGGAAGACCAAGCGCGATGTGCCCCGCGTCGTGGTGGGGGACCGGGTGACCCTCCTCCCTGATCCGGTCGGCGGCCTCGCCACCATCACCGACGTGGCGCCGCGGAAGAGCCTGCTCGAACGCCGTGTGCCGCTGGGCCGCGGCACCCGCCCTATCGCGGCGAACATCGACACCGTCTTCGTGGTGACCTCCAACTGCGATCCCGCGCCGGTCCCCCAGCTCATCGACCGCCTGCTCGTGGTGGCCGAGGCCAACGAAATCCCCGCCGCCGTCGTGATCAACAAGGTCGATCTCGATCCGGGTATCTGGCTCGAGGAGCGGTGCCGCAAGGCGGGCTATCCGGTGTTCCGGACCAGCGCGAGGACGGGTGCAGGGCTCGCCGAGCTCCGCGCGGCCATGGCCGGCCGTGAGTCCGTCGTGACCGGTCCCTCCGGTGCGGGGAAGTCGAGCCTGCTGAACGCGCTCCAGCCGGGGCTGACGCTCCGGACCGGCGAACTCAGCGCCAAGCTGCGGCGCGGGCGGAACACCACGGTGTCCGCCCTGATGCTCCCCTTCGAGGGGGGATACCTGGTGGACACGCCCGGGTTCAACGAGGTGGGGTTGTGGGGGATCGAGCCGCGCGAGCTGGCGAGCTGCTTCCCGGAGTTCAGGCCGCTCATCGGGCAGTGCCGGTTTCAGGACTGCCGGCACGTCAGCGAACCGGGCTGCCGGATCCAGGAGGCGGTGGCGGCCGGCGTCATCGCGCCGGACCGGCTGGAGAGCTATCGAATGCTGCTGGAGGAGACGGAAGCGGAGCCTCGGGACTGGGAATAGGGGCGCACGGCTGTGCGCCCCTATTCCCGTTTCCGCGTCCAACGCTTGGCGTCCCGACCCTCGACCTTCGCCATCATCCTGGCGAACGAATCCTCGAGGTCGATCCCTTCCCGGTTGGCCATGCAGATCAGCACGAAGAGGATGTCGGCCATCTCCATCCCCATGTCCCCCTCCGCCTCCCCGGGCTTCTTGGTCTTCTGGCCGAAGCGGTGGTTGACCTCCCGGGCCAGCTCCCCGACCTCCTCCGCGAGGCGGGTCATGTTGGTCAGCGGGTCGAAGTAGCCCTCCTCGAACTGGCTGATCCAGGCATCCACTCGGCGCTGGGCGTCGGACAGGGTCATCGGGGTGGCCTGTTGGGGTTGGGCGAAGGTGGGCGCGATCCCCCTCGCCAATCGCTCCGGAGTATAGCATCTTCTTTCCCACCCCCGCACGCCGCACCCCTCATACGGTTTTCTCATGCGCGCACGCGACAGGATCCTGTCCAATCTCGAAGAGCTCTACCGCGAAACGTACGAGCGCGCCCGGGCCGGCGGCGACCAGCGCCGGCTCGAGGAGCTGGACGCCGCCTACGTGCGCGACCAGTTGATGCTCGAGATCCTGCTCGACATCCGAGATCTCTTTTCGGTGGCGCCCGCCGCGCCCGCCCAGGGATCCTCAGCGCTCGAGAAGCTCGAGTCCCTTCGCCGGCTCACCAAGCTCCGCTAGGACCACACGCTCATGCCCAACGCCACCTCCCGTCGCGTCCGCGCGCTCCCGCTCGTCGCGCTTGTCCTGGCAGCTGTCCTCGGTTGCACACGCGTGCCGGAGGCGGGCCTCGTCGCATTCGGCCGGGTGTGGACCGGCAATCCCGACCAGCCCTGGGCGGGCGGGGTGGCCATGCGTGGCGATACGATCCTGGCGGTGGGAGACAGCGCCGACGTTGCCCGGTACATGGGCGAGCAGACCGAGGTCGTCACGGCCGCCGGCGCGATGATCGTACCAGGGTTCATGGACGGCCACACCCACTTTCTGGACGGCGGGTTTCAGCTGGCCAGCGTGGACCTGCGGACCGCCGACACGCCGGAGGAGTTCACGGCCCGGATCGCGGCCTTTGCCGCCGAACGAAAGCCGGGGGAGTGGATCCTCGGTGGCGACTGGGATCATGAGCGGTGGCCAGGGGCCCCCCTGCCGACAAAGGAGTGGATCGACTCGGTCACCCCCAACAATCCGGTGTTCGTCAACCGGCTCGACGGTCACATGGCGGTGGCCAACAGCGCGGCGCTCCGGGCCGCGGGCGTCACGAAGGCCACCAAGGACATTTCCGGCGGCGAGATTGTCCGCGACCCGCGTACCGGGAATCCGACCGGACTGCTGAAGGACAACGCGATGTTCCCGGTGTACGGGGCGATGCCCGCCCCGACCGAGGCGCAGCGGGATGCGGCGCTCGCGCGCGCCGTGGCCTTCGCCGCCAGCAAGGGAGTGACGGCCGTCAATTTCATGAGCGCCCAGACCGCCTCGCTTGGCGCCTTTCAGCGCGCCCGTGCCGCCGGAACGCTGACAGTCCGCACCAAGATGTTCTTCCCGATCGAGCAGTGGCGCTGGGTGGCGGACACCGTGGCCAGGATCGGCCCCGGCGATGACTGGCTCCGCATCGACGGCGTGAAGGGGTACATGGACGGGTCGCTCGGGTCGACCACCGCGCTCCTGTTCAGCCCGTACCTGGACGCGCCGGATACGCGCGGACTCGAGACGACCCCCCTGGATTCGATGCGCCGGTGGGTGCAGGCTGCCGACTCGGCCTCGCTCCAGGTGGCGATTCACGCCATCGGAGACCGGGCCAACGCCATGCTGCTCGACGTGTTCGACTCCGTGAGCGCGACCAACGGTCCGCGTGACCGCCGGTTCCGGATCGAGCACGCGCAGCACTTGCGCCCGGAGGACATCACCCGGATCGCCCGGATGAACGTGATCCCCTCCATGCAGCCGTACCACGTCATCGACGACGGACGGTGGGCGGCCAAGCGGATCGACAGCACCCTCCTCCAGACCACCTACGCCTTCCGCGACCTGATCGACCAGGGGGCGCACCTCGAGTTCGGTTCCGACTGGACGGTGGCCCCGCTCGATCCGCTCCTGGGGGTCTACGCAGCGGTCACCCGGCGCACCCTCGACGACAAGAACCCCGGCGGGTGGTTCGCCGCGCAGAAAGTGACGGTGGAGGAGGCCCTGCGGGCGTACACCTCGGAGAACGCCTACGGCGTCTTCGCCGAGGGGCGCCGCGGCGTCCTCAAGCCTGGCGCGCGTGCCGACCTCGTCTTGCTCGACCGGGACATCACGGCCATTGACCCTGTGGACATCCCACAGACTCAGGTATTGGCCACGGTGGCCGGCGGCCGGGTGGTGTACCGGGCCCCGTGAGGGCCAGGTCGGTCCTGTGTTCCCCTGATCGCGAGGTGTCACGATGACCCACCGGTTCGCGGTGTGGCTCGTCCTGCTGGCCGCGATGCACGGCCCGAATGCGCTACACGCCCAGTCTGCCTCGTCGGCCGCCACCTCCTGGGATGCGGGCTACGCCGAGCTGAAGCAATTGCTCCCTGCCACGGGGCGGGGCGCCCCCGTGAACGGTCTCGTCCTCCAGCGTGAAGCCGGGCGGTTCGAGTTCTCGACCGGGACGATCGTGTTGCTGAAACCCATGGCGGGCCGGAGCATGGGCGCCGTCTTTCGCGGCAGCGGCACGTTCACCTTCGCGCCGACCTCGGAGATGGAGCGGCAGCAACTCACTCGGCGCCACGATGCCTCCACGCTCACCACGCCGTTCACCGAGGCGGTCTTCTTCTTCTCGGATTCGACGCTCGCCGAACTCGAGCGCCAGCTGCGCTTCGAGCCGGGCGTGGTTCCGCCGATTCCCGAGAGCCGGCTCTCGCAGGCCCTCGACTACCTCGGCGACGACAAGGACCACAGCATCGAACCCGACGTGATGCTCGACCTGCTCAATGCGGCGCCGGGGGGCATGTTCTACGCGCACCTCATTCCCGACCGCGGCAACCCGGTGATGTTTCTCGTCACTCCCCGGGCAGGCGAGGGGGTCGAATTGCGGGAACGGGAGAGTACCGGCCTGACCTCCGGCTACACGACCGCCACCGTGAAGGAGAGGGCCGCCGGTTCGGGATCGGTTCCCGACCGGCGAGGCGACGCGCTCGTCCGGCACTACGCGCTCGACGTGTCCCTGCCGAGTACCGGGTCGGGCGACATCGGGTTTGCCGCCACCGCGAAGATGTGGATCTCCGGGGAAGGCGCCATCGGTCCCTGGGTCGTGTTCTCCCTCTTCGGGAAATTCACCGTCGACTCGGCGCTCTGGGCCGACGGGAGTCGCGCGGTGGTGGACAAGACGAAGGACGGCCCGTACCTGTGGGTCCGGCTCCCGGCGGTGCTTCCGGCGGGAGAGGTGGTGCAGCTCACCGTCTTCTACCACGGCGACCTGATCGACCGGTACGGGGACTTCTTCTACATCAAGGGCTCCACCGCGTGGTACCCGCGGTCGCTGACCGGTCGGAGCCTCGCCACCTTCGAGATGATCTACCACTATCCGTCCAACTACCTCTTCGCCAGCGTCGGCACCTTGGCGGACTCCAGTACCACGGGCCGGGTCACCACGAGCCGCTGGGTCACCGCCCGCCCGATCCGGAACGCCTCGTTCAACGTCGGCATGTTCGCGCCGTACCAGCCGATCGAGCCCGGCGCGCCACCGGTCACGGTGCTTGTCTCGGAGAGCGGGCACCGCTCCGTCGGCTCGAAAGCCTACTCCGCCGATGAAGTGAGCCAGGACATCGCGCGGAGCATGAAGCTGTACACGACGCTGTTCGGTCCGCCGCCGGCGGACCAGTTCTATGCGACGGAAATTCCCGCGGGCCATGGCGAGGCGTTTCCAGGCCTGATCCACTTGTCGATGGGCACCTTCGGCATGACGGGGACCCGGGGGCACAATGAGGTCTTCCGCGCCCACGAGGTGGCCCACCAGTGGTGGGGCATCGGCGTGGACTTCGCCACCTACCGCGACCAGTGGCTCAGCGAGGGGTTCTCGACCTTCGCGGCGCTCTGGTATCTCCAGACCGTCCGCGGGGACGTCAAGCAGTACTTCGAGATCCTCGACGAGTACAAGGCGGACCTCCTGGTCCGCGGGGAGGACGCCGCCCCGATCGGTCTCGGCTACCGCACGGCGGATGCCGACAACCCGGGGGACTACAACCTGATCGTGTACGAAAAGGGCGCCTGGGTGCTCCACATGTTGCGCGCGATGATGATCGACCTCAAGTCGATGCAGGAGGATCGCTTCACCGGCCTGATGAAGGATTTCTATCAGGACTACCGCGGCAAGCGGGCCTCGACCGCCGACTTCCAGCGGGCGGTGGAGCAGCACACCGGGCAGGACATGGGGTGGTTCTTCTCGCAGTGGGTCTACCAGTCGGCCATCCCGACCTACCGGGTGGCGTACCAGGTCGTGGGGGCGCCGGACGGGCAGTACCTCGTCCGGTTTCGCGTCCGTCAGCAGGACGTCCCGGCAGAGTTCCAGGCGTACGTGCCGATCGGCCTCGAGATGGGCAAGGACCAGTGGGTGCGCGTCCGGAAGAAGGTCACCGGCCCGCTGACCGAGTTCGAGCTCGGCCCGCTGCCCTCCAAGCCGAAGAGCGTGAAGTTCAACGACCTGGACGGCGTCCTCGCGGACGTCAAGCCGGAGGGGTGGGGCGGGTGATGCCGGGCCGCTTTCTCCCGGGCGCCCGCAGGGGTATTTTGTGGGTGCCGGTTTTCGACGGTTTTCGACGGTTTTCTCCGTCTCCACCAAGGGTGACACCCTGATGGCCACTCGCACGTCGGCGCCCACCAAGAGCGCGCCTTCCTCCCGCCTCGACAAGGCGGAACTGCTCGAGATGTGCCGCCTGATCCTGCTCTCCCGCCGGATCGACGACCGCGAAATCCAGCTCAAGCGCCAGAACAAGATCTTCTTCCAGATTTCCGGCGCCGGGCACGAGGCCGTGCTGGTGGCGGCGTCCAAGGTCTTCCGCCCCGCCTACGACTGGTTCTACACCTACTACCGTGACCGGGCCCTCTGTCTCGGCCTCGGCATGACGGCCACCGAGCAGCTCCTCTCCGCCGTCGCCGCCGCCGACGACCCGAATTCCGGCGGACGGCAGATGCCGTCGCACTGGGGACACAAGGACCTCAACATCGTCTCGGCCTCGAGCCCCACCGGGACCCAGTTCCTCCAGGCGGTCGGCTGCGCGGAGGCGTGGTTGCGTTCCAGCAGGACCCCCGGGATCGCCACCCCTGAGACGCCGTACCACGGCGACGAGGTCGTCTTCTGCTCGACGGGCGACGGCACCACCAGCCAAGGCGAGTTCTGGGAGTCGATGAACACCGCCTGCAACCTCAAGCTGCCGGTGGTCTATCTCGTCGAGGACAACGGGTATGCCATCTCGACCCCGGTCGAGGTCAACACCGCCGGCGGCTCGATCTCGAAGCTGCTCTCCGGCTTCCCCGATCTCTACATCCAGGAAGTGAACGGCTGCGACGTCCTCGCGTCCTACGACGTGCTGACGCGTGCCGTGGACTACTGCCGCCAGCGGAAGGGCCCCGCGCTGGTGCACGCCAAGGTCATCCGGCCGTACAGCCACTCCCTGTCCGACGACGAGGTCAACTACCGGACCGCGGCGGAGCGGGAGGCGGACGCCGAGCGGGACCCGGTCACGACCTTCCCGCGCTGGCTCGTCTCGCAGGGAATCGCCTCGGAGGCGGAAATCGAGCGCATCCGGACCGCGGTGGCGGAGGAGGTCGATGTCGCCACCGACACTGCGCTCGCGTCGCCGCAGCCGGGCGCGGACACCATCTACGACTTCGTCTACTCCCCCGACGTCGACCCGACGTCGGAGCAGTTCGACACCGAGGACGATCCGCAGTTCACCGGCGAGCCGACCACGATGGTGGACCTGATCAACGGCTGCCTCAAGGACGAGATGGCGCGGGACCCGCGGATCGTCGTCTTCGGCCAGGACGTGGCTGACGTCAGCCGCGAGGCGCACATCGGTGACGTGAAGGGGAAGGGCGGGGTGTTCAAGGTGACGTGGGGGCTGCAGAAGCTGTTCGGCAGCGACCGGGTCTACAACTCGCCGCTGGCCGAGGCCAACATCATCGGCCGGGCCATCGGCATGGCTACGCGCGGGATGAAGCCGGTGGTCGAGATCCAGTTCTTCGACTACATCTGGACCGCCTACATGCAGCTCCGCGACGAGCTGGCGCTCATGCGGTGGCGCTCGAACAACACCTTCAGCTCGCCGGTCGTGGTGCGCGTCACCTACGGCGGGTACCTGAAGGGCGGCTCGGTGTACCACTCGCAGACCGGCGCGGCCATCTTCACCGGGGTGCCCGGCCTCCGGGTCGTCTGCCCCTCCACCGCGCTCGACGCGAACGGCCTCCTCCGCACCGCCATCCGGAGCGACGACCCCGTCATCTTCCTCGAGCACAAGCACCTGTACCGCCAGACCTACAACAAGGCGCCCAACCCTGGCCCCAATTTCATGATCCCCTTCGGCAAGGCCAAGGTGGTCCGGGAGGGGAAGGACGTCACGGTGGTCACGTATGGTGCGGTGGTGCAGCGGGCGGTGGTGGCAGCCAAGGAGCTCGAGGAGGCCACGGGCGTCAGCGCGGAGATCATTGACCTCCGCACGCTGAGCCCGGTGGACTGGGACACCATCTACGCGTCGGTCCGGAAGACGAGCCGCGTCATCGTGGCCTACGAGGACTCCCTTTCGTGGGGATACGGGTCGGAAATCGCCGCCCGGATCGCCGACGAGGCGTTCGCGTGGCTCGACGCGCCTGTGCGCCGGGTGGCGGCCACCGACACCTTCGTGGCCTACGCGCCCGAGCTCGAGGATGTGATACTTCCACAGGTGGAATCGCTTCGCGAGGCGATCGCGTCGATCGCCGCCTTCTAATACTTGGAGTGCATATGACCCGCTCGTTGGCTCGCCTCTCCCGCTGGACCGCTGTGGCCGTGCTCGCGCTCGGCGTGCCGGGGTCGCTGGCTGCCCAGGACTCGACGGTGAACCACCTCTACGACAAGTTCCAGGCGACGCTCGACTTCTCGACCGTCTTGAACAACTCCGAGGCCCGGGTGGATGGCAGCGGCGGAGAAGGTACGACGCTCAACTTCAAGGACGTGCTTGGCATTTCGGGCAGCTCGGTGCAGCCGGCACTCGGGCTTGCGTGGAAGCCGGGGCGCCACACGGAACTCAGTGTCGGCTACCAGTTCATCAACCAGAGCGGATCGCGCACCTGGACCGACTCTCTGGTCATCGGTGACAACACGGTGTTCGGGGAGATCGACGCCGACACGAAGATCAGTTCGGACAACGCCAACCTGGCGTTCAAGTATGCGATCCTGGCCAAGGAGAAGTACATCGCCGGGGTTGAACTCGGGCTGGGGGCGATCTTTTTCGACCTTCAGTTCGACGCGACGGCCGATGGCTGCGCCGGACCGGACTGTGGCAGCGGATCGGTCAGCATCGACCGAAAGCTCACCGTTCCAACGGGTGCGCTCGGCGTCTTCGGTCAATGGCGACTCGGCGATCGTTGGTACCTGGGGGGTGATGCCCGGGGCATCGGAGGCAAGGTGGACCGGTACGATGTCTCGATCTTCCAGGCCGATGTGTTCGCGCGGTACTACTTCTCGGACCGGTGGGGAGCAGGGGCGGGCTGGTACTACAATGACGTGACGGTGGACGTGGCCGCCAAGAGTGATTCCTCGTCGGACAGCGACCTGGACTTGGGCGGCAAGGTTTCGTTCAACTACACCAGCCTCCGGATCGGCGTCATCGCCGCGTTCTAGCGGCGAGGGAGGACGCTTGCGGCCGGCATACTGTCGGTTGTCGATTTCGGCGCTCTTGGGGGCGGTGATCGTTGCCGCTCCCCGCGAGTTGTCCGCCCAGAACGGCACCACCGATCGCAACCACCTCTACGACACCTTTCAGGTGGGGGTGGCCTTCACCACGGTGCTGAATTACTCGAATGCCCGCGTCGACGCCGCCAACGGCGACAACGGCACGACCCTCGACTTCCGGGAGATCCTCGGTGTGTCGTCCGCCACAGTCCAGCCCGCCATCGGCGTCCGCTGGAAGCCGGGCCGGCATACCGAATTCGACCTTGGGTTTCAGTTCCTCAGCCAGTCCGGCGACCGGTCCGCCAACGAGACCATCGTCATCGGCGAGGACACGGTCTCCGGCGACCTCGACATCAAGTCCAGGTTCAGTTCCGACAACGCCACCTTCCAGTTCAAGTACTCGATCCTGGCCCGGGAGAAGTCCAACGTCGGCCTGGCGCTCGGTCTCGGCGCCATCTTCTTCGACATTACGTTGGACGCCACAGGTGGCGCCTGCAGCGGGGCGAACTGCGTCGCCGACACACTTAGCACCACGAAGAAGTTCACGGGACCGACCGCCTCGCTCGGCGCCTTCGGCTACTGGCGGGTCGGCAACCGCTGGTACGTGGGTGCCGACGCCCGCGGCATCGGCGCGCGGGTGGACCGGTATGACTTGACGGTGTTCGAGGGGAACGTCTCGGGGCAGTACTACCTGTCCAACAGGTGGGGGCTGAATCTGGCGTGGTTCTACACCGACGTGTCACTCGACGTCGGCCCCAGGTCCGATGGCACGGCGGCCGAGGATCTGGTCGGGGAGATTTTGTACAACTACTCGAGCATCCGGGTGGGGGCGGTGTACGCCTTCTAGGGCTCCATCGCCTCCTTGATTTCGCTCGCCGCGGCGATGGCGCCGTCCACGTCGCGGCTGAGCGCCCGGGCCTGCTGGGTGGCGTTCGTCAAGTCGCCCAGCACGGCTCCCACGCCGGCCGACTTCAGCCGGAGCAGGTCGAAGCGCACGTTCTGCATGGCCAGGATGCAGGACTCGAGATTGGCCGCTACCTGGTCCCTCCGGCTCCGCAGCTCCGTCATCTGGTTCTTCTGGCGCTCCAGCAGTCCGATCCGTCGGGCCCGCTCCTCGTCGTCCGGTTCCCGCATGATGGCCGCGATCCGGTCCTCGATCCGGCTGAAGCCGCCGGTCTCGAGATTGGCGTCCATGGCGTGCAGCGTCTTGCCGAGGTCGGTGGCCCGGGCAAAGAGGGCGTCCGCCGTCTGGATCACCTCCGGGAGCAGCTTCTTTTCCGAGGCCGGCAGCCGCTCCATCAACCCCAGGATCGCGAGGCGGTCGCGGTAGAGCTGCTGGATCTGTGGCAGCCCCTGCCCGTAGTCGGCGGCCGTCGGGGCCGGGAGGAGGCGGGGGAGCTTGCCGCCGCTCGCGGTGAGCTTGGTTTCCGCGGAGTCGTGCGCCGCCGGCCGGCTCAGCACGTCGCGCCAGCTGTACCCCGACTGCCAGAGCGTGGCGTAGCTCCGGAGCAGCGGGATGCCCATGCCGCCCGCCACGAAGAGGAACCACGGCTCGCCGATGCCGGTGGCGATGTTGATGAGCATGACGCCGCCGGACACCGCGGCCCAGCGCGCGAAGATGGCGCGCGTCTTCTGGACGATTTCCGGTTCACCGGTATCCACCGGCGGGCGGATCTTGTCGTCCTTGTCCAGGTCCCGGGAGGAGCGGAGTGGTGGCCGGTCTCGGCTTGCGAGCGCCCGGTCGTTGCGCCGCGCGGGCACCGACCCGGCCAGCGGCCGAAGCGGCCGCTCCGATGTGGCTGAGCGTGGAGTGGTGGGGCGGCCCGCCGTGCGCCCAGCCCGCCAGCTGGTCCCGGTGGGGCGATAGCCGGTCACGGTCCGCGTCTCGAGCGCGCGTCGGAGCGCGTCGGCGGTGGGCCACCGGTTCTCGGGGTCCTTCTCGAGGCAGCGGCTGATGGCCAGTGCCAGGTCTTCCGGCACGTCGGGCCGCTTGAGCGTGACCATCGGTGCCGGCTCGGTGATCTGCTTCATCAGGATCCCGGCCACCGTCGGTGCCTGGAACGGCAGCTCACCCGTCACCATCTGGTAGGCCACGATACCGAGGCTGTACACGTCGGATCGGCCGTCGATTTCCCGCTCGCCCGCGGCCTGCTCCGGGCTCATATAGGCGGGGGTGCCGATGGCCACGCCGGCGCCGGTGAGGGTGGCGCCCGAGCCCGCCGCGGACAGCGCCTTCGCGATGCCGAAGTCGGTGACCATGACGCGGCCGCGGGTGCCCTCGAGGAGGATGTTGTCCGGCTTGATGTCGCGATGCACGACGGAGAAGGCGTGGGCGGCGCTCAGCGCGTCGGCCGTTTCCTTCATGATGCGGCGCACTTCCTCAGCGGGCAGCTGGCCCCGGCGCTTGATACGCGCGCCGAGCGATTCTCCGTCGACCAGCCCCATGACGAAATAGACGAGCCCGCCCCCCTCGTCAACGCCGTGAATCGGCACGATGTTCGGGTGGGAGAGCCGGGCGGCCGTCTGCGCTTCGCGCATGAAGCGCTGCCGGATCTCGTCCTGGAAGGCCAGTTCGGGTGGGAGCACCTTGATGGCGACACGGCGCTGCAGGCGCTCGTCGCGAGCCCGGTAAACGACCCCCATCCCACCCCGTCCGATCTCACCCTCGATCGTGTAGGCGTCTCCCAGGGCGTGGCCGAGCCGGGAGGCGAGGGATGTGTCCTGAGGTGCGTTCATCGAGGCTCAAGTCCTGGGTGGTGAGGTTCCGGACGCGGGTTGGCCGGGAACACACCAATCTGTCGCCCTTCTTCCGATTGGGCAACATCGTGGGTCGGCTCAGCTTGCCGCCTGTCGCAACGCGTTTCGGGCTGTCGCTTTGGCAGGGAAATCGTCCTGCCCCCCGGGGTCTGTTCCGTATTGCACCCGGGGGACCCATACGGAGGTTCCTCCCAAAGAGATTCCGGCACCTCCGGATGGCATAGGGGGTGCATTCTCACCCTCAACAGCGCATCTCACCTGCCATTTTCGCCCTCGCCCGTCGAGGGATGTGAGGAAATCCGATGTCCGAACGCATGACTATTCCCGTTCTTCCGCTCCGCGACGTGGTGCTCTTCCCGGGCGTGACCGCGCCGATCGGGGCGGGCCGGCCCGGCACCCTGCGCGCCATCGAGGCGGCACTGGCCACACCCGACAAGCTCGTCTTCGCCGTGTCGCAGCGCGAAAACGTCGAACAGGTCAACCCCGAAAACCTGTACACCATCGGCACCATCGCCCGGATCGGGCAGCTGCAGCGCGGCCTCGCAGGTATGCAGCTTCTCCTGCACGGCGAGCGGCGTGGCATCGCCATGCACGTGGTGGAGAAGGACGGCTTCCTGCAGGCGGTCGTGCGGGACGCCGAGGAACTCGCGCCGCTCAACCCCGAGGATCCGGCCTTCCTGGCGCTGCACCGCGAGGCGCGGAGCCGCGCGGCCGAGCTGGGCCAGAAGTCCGGGTTGCCGGAAGAGGTCATCCAGCAGGTGCTCGCTGGCGTGCACGACGCGGGACGCTTTTCCGATCTCGTCGCCGGGTACGTGGACATCACGCCGGTCCAGCGGCAGACCCTGCTCGAGACGCTCTCAGTCGAGGACCGGCTCCGCCGCCTCCTCGTCCACATCCAGCGCCAGATCGGGCTGGTGGACGCCCAGGAAGACATCAAGTCGCAGGTCCAGGAGGAACTCGGCGAGCGCCAGCGCGAGATGTTCCTCCGCGAGCAGCTCAAGACCATCCGGCGCGAACTCGGCGAGGACGACGAGTCCGACGACATGGAGGAGTTGCGCACCAAGCTGGCCGCGCTCCAGCTGCCCACCGACGCCCGCCGCGAGGTGGACCGCGAACTCGGCCGCCTCGGCCGCATCGCGCGCGAATCCATGGAGGCGCAGGTCATCCGCACCTACCTCGAAACCATCCTCGAGCTGCCGTGGAGCGCCCGGAGCGATGAACACCTCGACCTGGCCGAGGCGCAGCGGATCCTCGACGAGGACCACTACGCCCTCGGCGACGTGAAGGACAGGGTGCTGGAGTTTCTGGCGGTGCGCCAGCTGCGGGCAGGGCAGGGGGGCAGCGGGACAGCGGGGCAGGCGAGCAAGGAGTCCCCGGCCCCGCTGCCCAGCGGCCCCGCCGCCCTGCCTCGCCCCGAAGGGGCGAAAGGCCCCATCCTCCTCTTCGTCGGGCCTCCGGGCGTCGGCAAGACCTCGGTGGCCAAGTCCATCGCGCGTGCCATGGGGCGGAAGTACGTCCGCATCTCCCTCGGCGGCGCCCGGGACGAGGCTGACATCCGCGGCCACCGTCGCACCTACGTCGGCGCCATGACCGGCCGAATCCTCAACGGCATGCGGCAGGCCGGCACCCGGAACCCCGTCTTCCTGCTCGATGAAGTGGACAAACTGAGCGTCTCGTTCCAGGGGGACCCGGCGGCGGCGCTCCTCGAGGTGCTCGACCCGGCGCAGAACGACTCGTTCGTGGATCACTACCTCGGCGTGCCGTTCGACCTGAGCGAGGTGCTCTTTATCGCCACGGCCAACTTCCCGCAGAACATCCCGGCGCCGCTGCTCGACCGGATGGAGACGGTGGAATTCAGCGGGTACACCGAGCGGGAAAAGCTCGTCATCGCGCGGAATTTCCTCATCCCGCGCCAGCTGGAGGAGAACGGCCTCTCGGGCGCGCAGATCGACATCGCCGACAGCGCGGTGCAGGAGATCATCTCGAGCTACACGCGGGAGGCGGGGGTGCGCCAGCTGGAGCGCGAGCTGGGCAAGCTCTCCCGCAAGGTCGCCCGCCGGATCGCCGCGGACGAGGTGGAGCGGGTGAGCGTGGATCAGCAGGGGGTGGACGACCTGCTCGGGCGGCCGAGGGTCTTCCCCGAGCGCGCCGCCCGCGAGGACCAGGTCGGCGTCGCCACCGGGATGTACTACTCGGCCACCGGCGGCGACATCATGTTCGTCGAGGCGTCGACGATGCGCGGGAAGGGAGAGCTCACGCTCACGGGCCAGCTGGGCGACGTCATGAAGGAGTCCGCCCGCGCGGCCTGGACCTACGCGCGCTCGCACGCTGCGGGGTTGCACATCAAGGACGACATGTTCGACCGGGACCTCCACATCCACGTCCCGGCCGGCGCCATCCCGAAAGACGGGCCGTCCGCGGGCGTCACGATGGCCACCGCGCTCGTCTCGGCGCTCTCGGGCCGGCCAGTGCGGAACGACATCGCGATGACCGGAGAGATCACCCTTCGCGGCCACGTGCTGCCGATCGGCGGGGTCAAGGAGAAGGTGCTCGGGGCCGTGCGCGCGGGGATCACGAAGATCGTCCTGCCGCGCAAGAACGAGCCGGACCTCGAGGACCTGCCCGAAGAGGTGCGGAAGCTGATCGAGGTGTTTCCGGTGGACAGCCTGGGCGAGGTGCTCGCGCTGACGCTGCGCGGTGCGTCGTTGCGGGAAGGCCGCCTGCTCTTCGGGGACGAGAATCCGAGGGACGTTGCACCGCTCGTCGAGCGGTTCGCGCACTGAACCGCTAGGCGGGGCCGCCGTTGTTGAAGGCGTCGGCGATTTCCTGAATGCCCGCCTGGACCTCGGCCAGGCGGGCCGGTGTCCAGTGGGGTTCGCTTCGCAGTAACCGTTCAAGCTCCCGGGCGGTGGCGCTCACCTGCGGGAAGCCGTAGGCGCCGCCCGAACCGGCCAGCCGGTGAAAGAGCATCGTCAGGCTGGTTTCCGCTCCATCCTCCCCCGCCGCCAGTGCGGCCAGTCCGCGCTCCAGCTCCGCCACCCGGGCCGGCGCCTCCGCATGGTACTCGCGGCGGAGCTCCCGGAGCGCCTCCGCCACCGGATCGCTCATGGCGCGGTCCCAAACCGCTCGAAGGCGAGCGCCGCGGCGGCCACGAAGGCGGGCGCCGTGCTCCAGTGCCCCCTGACATCGGCGCCCACCCGCGCCGCCATCACCGCGCTTCGGTCGTCCACCACCGCCACGAGCGGCTGACCCGGCCACTGGTGTCCGGCATGCGCCGCTCGGACCGTGGCGAACGGCAACTCGACCTGTTCAAGGGCGCAGAGATCGAGGGTGACGCCCGAGCCGGCGGCCTTCCGGAGCGCCGGCGTCAGGACCGGGTAGGCGTCGGCCGGCGCAAGCAGGCGGACGGAGCTGGTCGCACGACCGATGTCGTGGGCGATGAGCTGCAGCGACCCCCGCGCCGATTCGATCTCCACAAGGGTCGGGGACTCCGGCACCGAGATCTCGGCCAGGTGATCGCGGAGGGCATCCAGCGCCTGTCCGTGCTGGCTGGCGATCCGCGCCACCAGCGCCGTCGGCGCCTCGGGTCGGTACCGCTTCGGGCGGGTGCCCTCGACCCTCGCCGCGCCCTTCGTCACCAGCCCTTCAAGCGCGCTGTAGGCGTTGGCACGGGCCAGGCTCGCCGCCCGTGCGATCCCGTATCCTGTGCCCGGGCCCGTGGTCAGCAGGACCTGGTAGACGAGACTCTCCGTCGGGGTGAACCCGAATGGCATGAGATTGAGAGTGCGCATGGAGAGTAGTATGGAAAGAAACTACGCTGACGACAAGGGGTAGAGGCGCAACGCCTTGCGCCTCTACCCCATCCATCCGAGATTCGCTTCCCCGCTTCCCCGCTTCCCCGCTTAAACCATTTCCAACTTCCACCCCAGGTGCTTCGCGATCAGTGCGAGCCGGAAGGTCACGTCGACCTGGCGCGACTCGTGGCTCTTCGATTCGGTGGCCAGGGGGAACGAGTGGTAGGTGATCTTGTTGATCGCCTTTGGGAGGCTGCGCAGCCCCTTGGGATGCCACACGCCATTCTCGTCGCTGTCTTTCAGCAGCCGGCACAGGACCTTCGTGGCCACCGGCGCGGTGTGCAGCGCCCCGATCTTCGCGAGGAGTTCGATGTAGTGCAGCGCGAGCGGCACATCCTTGGCGTTGCCCTTGCCGTCCGCTTCGATGGGGTCGCCGAGGAGGAGGTGCTGCGGCTTGACGGTCTTCTTGCCCACGTGGAGCGCGTAGGCCTTCTTCGGTGCCGGCTGGGCAAGGTAGTGCCCCAGCCTCTCCGTGAAGCCCGCCCGTTCCCGCTGGAGGGAGGGCATCGAGGCCACCATCGCCACCGAATACCAGCTCGGAGGGTATGCCTCGGGGTGCAGGATCGTCTTCCCGGCCACCTTCACGAACGGCTTTTCGGACAGGGGGCTGCGGAGGAACTGCGAGACGGCGCTCGCCACCTTGTGCGCCGAGCCCCGGAGCCGAGGATCCTCGATATGACCGGCCTCGGCGAGTGTCGCACATGAGGCCTCGCGGATGACCCACCGGGCCCAGGACTCCGCGTGCGTGTCGCCGGCGGCCATCTTGCGGAACTCGAAGAGAAGCGCCGGATCGTCGTCGCGCGAAAGGAGCCGGAAGAGGAGCCGATCGGCCAGCTTGAAGGGCCGGCCGGTGAGCGGAAAGCCCATCTGCAGGAGGCGGCGATACTGCGGAATCGTGCCGACGTCCTTGACCCCCGTGGCCTTCGATGCGGCCAAGCCGAGCAGGTTGGCGGCCCAGACACCGGTGTCCTTCTGCTTCTTGACCACCGCCGCCACCGGCTTGGCCGCGACGACCGCCTGGCGTGCGGCGTCGATCGCCGCAGGGTCCACCGTGCCGGCGGGAGCGAGTTCGGTCAGGCAGCGGAGGGCGATGATCTCCCCTCCGTGCTGCGACAGCCAGGAAAGTGGGACGCGATGCTGCGATGGGAGTTCCAGAAGTGACTCCTGGTCGGCGGAATTCCGGTGCGGAACGCCCGCGAAACTACACTGCGGAGCACTTCTGGTCTAGTGGAGCGTGGAATGTCAGAGGTGAGTACACATCTTGCAAGTCAAGCTAATCTTTGTGATGGCAACGCTTTAGTGCGCGTCAACTCCATCTGTGACTCGTCCCGTTGCGATACTTCACAACATACAATTGTCATGACAGTGACTGGTTAATGTCGCAATACTATTTCGATCCGCCCTGCTTCAGTCGCTCCTCCCCAGCCGCGCGGAATTCGGAGTCCACATCCCAAGTCGGCTGGCCCGAAGCATCGGCGGCATAGATGGCGGTTCGGAGTCCGACGCGCGTTTCCGGAAGGGTGCCCTCCAGCGAGAACCAGGGTCCGAGCTCATCCTGTGGGCGGTGGTACCGCTTGCTGGTCCACTCCGCCTGCGCCTTTTTCGCGTAGTCCTTTGGCTTCCCCACGTAGATGCTCCCCGGCTCGAACGAGAGCGACGGGATGCCGGCCCGTGCGAAGGGAAAATTGTCGGACCGGAAGAAGGTGCCGCGGTACATCCCCGCAGAGTCGTCGGTCACCTGGAGTCCTTCGAGCCGGGCCGCCGCCTGGAGCGCGCCGAGGAGCGACGACTGGTCGGAGCCGTTGGCGGCGATGTCACGAGTCCGCCCGAAGAGATTGGCGCCGTCGAAGTTGAGCATCGCGGCCACGTTCTGGAGCGGCATGAAGGGCCGGTCGATCATCGCCTGCGACCCGAGGAGGCCGGCCTCCTCCCCCCCGAACGCCGCGAAGACAATCGAGCGCTTCCCGCTCAGTTCGGCGCGGTTCAGCGCCTCTGCGATGGCCAGCATCTCCCCGACCCCCGCGGCGTTGTCTCGAGCCCCGTTGTAGATCGAGTCGCCGTCCACCGGCTTCGCGATGCCGAGGTGGTCATAGTGCGCCCCGAGCACCACGGCCTCCTTGGCAAGCGGGCCCCCGTTCCCCGGCAGGCGGCCGAGGACGTTGAAGATCTCGGTGCGGGTCATCGTGCTTCGCACACTGGCCGCCACCCGGATCGGCAGCTCGGAGCCGACGAACCCGCGCTTGCCCGCCTCGGCCATTGACCGGTCGAGGTCGGCGCCCGCCGCCTTGAAGGTGCGCGCCATCAAGTCATGCTGGACCCATCCGGTCACCTTGAGCGACGTCGGCGCGCTCTCCAGCCGGACCTGTCGGCCGGTCGCGCTTCCCTCGACCGTCCCCCAGGGATAGGTGGCGCTCTCCTCCGTGTGGATGAGCAGCACCCCCGCCGCGCCCTGGCGGGCCGCCTCCTCGAACTTGTAGGTCCAGCGGGCGTAGTAGGTGAGCACCTTCCCCTTGAAGGTCGTGGAGTCGTGGAGCCCGGGGTCGTTGACCATGACCGCCACGACCTTCCCCTTCACGTCGAGCCCGGCGTAGTCGTTCCACTCGTATTCGGGGGCCACGATGCCATAGCCGACGAACACCAGCGGCGCGTCCACCGTCACCACCGAGTCCCAGCGCATCGGGTTCAGCACGAAGTCCCTGGGATACTCGGCCGCCGTCCCGCCGAGGGAAAGCGTGGGGTTCGGCGTGAACGAAATGAGCGGCACCTTGAAGAAGTAGGTGCTGTCGTCTCCGGCCGGCTCGAGGCCGAGCCGGATGTACTGGGCCGCGATGTACCGGGCGGCGAGGTCGCCGCCCCGGGTGCCGCTGCCCCGCCCCTCGAGGGCGTCGCTGGCCAGGAAATCGATGTGAGCGCGGATGACGTCGGCGGAGACGGCCTTCGCCGCCTTGTCCACACCCGTCTGCGCGTGCACCGCCGGGGTCGGGAGGAGCAGGAAGGCCGAGGCGAGCAGGACGGCGGTTCGTCGCATGGATGTCACGGAGGTTGGAGACTGCAGCCGCTATTCCTGGCCGCACTCGAGCAGGTAGAGGGTACCGCGGCTGGTCGAGCTGGCTTCGCTGGTCAGGAGGAGTCGCCGGTTGTCCAGCCAGGTGACGCCTTCGCCTTGTGGTTCCAGCAGCCCGAAGAAGCACTCGCGTCCGTGGTCCGGGGTCAGCCGTCCCGCCGTCCCGACGGTGAAGAAGAAGACGGCCGAGTAGGTGCGCACCGCCACACGTCGCCCGTCCGGCGAAATGGCGGCGTCGCTGACCCAGTGCCCGATGCTGATGTTCGGGATGATCGGCAGCGAGTCCACGAACTCCGGCACCGCCGCCCCGCCCGCCTCCCAGGCGCTCGCGGGGAGGCGGAAGAGCAGGATCCCTTTCGACCGGCCCTTCGAGACGAAGTAGACGTCGCCGGACGAATCGGCGTAGATCGCCTCGACGTCGTGCGGACCGTCGGGGTACCGGACATTGAGCGTGTCCGCAGGTGCGGTGGGCGTCAGCACCCCGGCGGCCGAAGCCGCGACCTTCGGCTCGGGCACGCGATACAGCGTGACGCTCGGCCGGAGCTCGGGGTTGTCGCCGGTATCGCCGATGATGAGGCAGCTGCCGGCCGGACAGGGGGAGATGGTCAGCGTCTCCCAGTCGAAGTTGCTCGCGCCCATCACCCGGAACGTGCCCAGCGCGTGCCCTGCGGTGTCCACGGCGTAGACCCAGGGGGAATTACCGGAATCGTTGAGGGTCCAGATGACGCCCGATTGCCGCCGGCTGGCGGCGGCAGCCGATGACTCGGAAAGGGTCGTGTCCTGGAACGTCCCCAGCTGCACAATGCCGGTTGGCGGGGCGATGATCCACGGCGACTGGGCGGCTGCCGGCGTCGAGGCGAGGGCGGCGAGCAGGAGGATGGTCAGGAGGCGCATGGCCTGTATTCTACCCCGCCACCACCCCGCCGCAAACAATCCTTGCTCCCGCGTTCCCACGCGGGCATTTTGAGGCAACCAGGAGACCGCCGCGCCATGCTCGAGAGCCTCAAGTCCCGCCCGATCACCACGCTCCCCGACGCCATCACCTTCGAGGGGCGCATCCTCTATCTCACCGTGGACCCGGCGCTCGTCCGGAGCCAGCTCCAGGACCGGGATCTCGCCTGGACGCCGGACGTTCCGCTCCGCGACGACATCTCCACCGACGAGATCACCCCCGCCTACATCTGCTACTACTACGACCAGACGCTGGGGGACTTCCCCTACCTGGGCCTCAAGTGCGGCGAGGAGTTCCCGATCACCCGCGGCTCCGTGCGCGCCGGCGGTTTCGTGGCCTCGGTCAGCGGCAAGCGGCGGGGCAAGGGGTCGAGCCGGGAGCAGTCACCCTATGCGGAGCTGATGGCGGGTGTGAAGCTGGTCGTGGCCGAGAACATCGAGCGGATCTACCGGGAGAACTGCCAGAACCTCGGCGTGTTCACGAGCACCGACCTGTCCGTCCTCGACCGGGTGCGCCGCGGCGAGCCGATCCCGCTCTCCGTCTTTACGGCCGGCGAAGGCGGCATCACGCGCGGCATCATCGAGCATGGCGGGCTCTTCCAGTACAACGTGGCCCGCATGCAGGGAAAGGTGCGGGTGCCCGAGGTCACCACGCCGAAGCGGCCGATGACCCTGGCCGAGAAGGTGCTGGCCCGCCGGTGGGTGACTGACCTCTCCGGCGACCGCGTCGGGGTGCCGTACGTGAAGCCGGGCGACGAGGGGTTCGTCCGCACCGACATCCGCTTCAGCCACGAGTACGTGACGCCGATGGCCGCCATCTTCTGGCGCGACTTCGTCGGCGCCGACGAGAAGGTCGTGGACCCCGGCTCCATCTTCTTCTTCCGCGATCACCTGACCTTCCTCGAGCTGGCCATGACCGACGCCCGCAAGGCAGAGGGGCTGCTCGACGTGGCGCTCGAGCTGAAGAAGAAGCAGGAGGAATTCGCCGAGGAGCAGGGGATCACGCTGTACGGCGAGCTGCCGCGCACGGCCCGGAACAGCATTGTCCAGGGCTCGGAGGCCATCTGCCACTCCAAGATGCTGGAGCGGCACGTCCTCCCCGGGCAGGTCGTCATCGGCAGCGACAGCCACACGCCGCACAGCGGGGCGGTGGGCTGCGTGGCGTTCGGCGTCGGGACGACCGCGATCTTCAACTCGTGGCTCACCAAGGACGTGCGCCTCAAGGTGCCGCCGTCGGTGCTGATCCGGGTCAACGGCCGGAAGCCCGTCAACGTCACGGCCAAGGACTTCATGCTGCAGATCCTGCGGCATCCGTACGTGAAGAGCGGGCGGGCCATCGGCAAGATCGTGGAGTACGCCGGCGACGCGGTGCGCGCGCTCTCGATCGACGAGCGCGCCACGATGACCAACATGGCCGCGGAGGTCGGGGCCTTCACCGGCATCATCGCGCCCGACGCGGTGACGGTGGACTACCTCGTCCGCGAGCGCGGCCTGCCGCGCCCCGAGGTGGAGGCGATGCTCGAGGGCCTCTTCTCCGACGCCGACGCCGACTACGAGGAGGTCATCGACATCGACGCCGCCGCGCTCGAGCCGATGATCGCCCTCCCCGGCGACCCCGGCAACGGGCAGTTCATCCGCGAACTGGGCGAGCAGGTGAAGCTCGACATCGCCTACGCCGGCAGCTGCACGGCGGGCAAGAAGGAAGACATGGACATGTACGCGGCGGTGCTCCGGGAGGCCGCCGAGGCCGGCGAGCGGATCCATCCCGACGTGCGCTTCTACATCCAGTTCGGCAGCCAGGACGTGAAGCGCTATGCGGTGGAGCGGGGGTACGTGGACATCTTCGAGGCGGTGGGGGCGGAGATCATCGAACCGTCGTGCGGCGCTTGCATCAACGCGGGACCGGGGGTGAGCTACGACCGGAAGACCGTCACGGTGAGCGCCATTAACCGCAACTTCCCCGGCCGGTCCGGCCCGGGGCAGCTCTACCTGGCCAGCCCGTACACCACGGCGGCCAGCGCGCTGGCCGGCTACATCACGGGCTGGGAGCCCAAGGCCAGCCTGGCCGGAACCAGCCCCGCCTCGCGGTAGTCGCTGCGCGGGTTCCACAGCACCCAGCTCTCGATCCCGACGTCGGCGGCCGCGCGGATCTGCTCGCGGACGTGCTCGCCGGTGTACCGCGGCGCGCCGAGCGTGAACGCCTGCAGGTAGGGCCGGATGCTGGCGGGGCGGTCGAGGAGCGCGCTCCGCCTGAGCCCGTCCTCCAGCGCCCGCCGCACCACCAGGTACGGCTCCGCGTTCGGCGTCTGGGTGCCGTACATCCCCGGCGCGTAATGGCTCGGATACACCATCGGCAGCACCACGTCCGACGCCCCCACCAGGTCTTCCCACACCTGCCCGATCCCCATGTCGCCGGTCATGACAGTCGTCATCCCGAAGACGTCGAGCGTCACCGGCACGCCGTAGGGGCGCATGCGGCTCCGGAGCAGGGCCAGGTTGCGCTGCACCCCCTGGCGGGTGGATTCGCCGGCGCGGCGCGCCGGGTACACCGCCGTCGCCATCCGGGCGCGGGGCTCGTCCGGGAAGCGCACGTAGTCGAACTGCACCTCCGCGAACCCCATCTCGATCGCCTCGGCCGCGAGCTGGGCGGCATACACCCACACCGAATCGTTGAAGGCGTCCACCCAGGCGGTGCCGCGGCGGTCGCGCCAGAGACCGCCGGCGCTGCTCCGGATGGCCCACTCCGGCTTTCGCTCCGCGAGCAGCGGGTCCTTGGCCACCACGATCCGGGCGATCGGGTAGATGCCGTGCGCCAGCATCTCGCGGACCCTCGCCTCCGCGTCCCGCGCGCGCAGTTCCTTCGTGGCGCCGATGGCGATCGCCGTGGGCACCTTGGAGGGGTAGGTGAGGAAGCCGGTGTCGTCCTTGACGTCGATGACCAGCGCGTTCACCTCGGATTCGTCCGCCAGCCGGATCAGTTCGCGGAACCGGCTTCCGCCGAACGCCCAGGCGTTGACGTAGAGGGCGCGCACCTGGTCAGGGGGCCGCACCAGCGGCGGGCTCGGCCAGGGGGAGTGCAGGTGGGCCGGCAGGGCGGGAAGGGGGGCGAGGAAGTCGAGGCCGTAGGACTCGGGCAACTCGCGGTGCCACCGTCCCTCCTGGCCGAGCAGGGGGGTGCCGAGAACTGCACTGATCGCGAGGACGATGCACACGCCTGATCCACGCACAGGAACGCTCCGGCCGGGTAGGCCATTGCAGGACGCCAGTGGTCGTGCAGGGGGTCAGGGCGGACGAGCTAGGGGCCGATGATCCTGATGTCGGTCCGGCGGTTCTGGCTGGGCGGATCGTTCGGATCCGCACCAGTCGAACCGGCGCCGCGGGCCTGCAGTTGCTGAGGGCTGACGCCCTTGCCGAGCAGGTAATTCCTGACGGCATCGGCGCGTGCGGCAGAGAGCTGGATGTCGGCTGTCTGGGAGGAGGCGTCGTTCGCGTGGCCGACGATCTCGACCACGAGTCGCTGGTCGGCCCTGAGGACCGAGGCCACCGAATCGAGGACGGCGAGCTCCGCTGCACCGCTGATGGTGCTGCCCGAAGGGGCAAACGCCATGCCGGACACCACCCAGGGTCCCGGCCTCGATGCGGCGGTGGCCGCGGCGCCAGCGGCTGCAGCCCCGGCGGCGGGAAGCGGACCGGCGGGCGGCGCGGCGGAGGGCGGGCAACCGAAGCTGTTGACCGTCGCCCCGGCTGGGGAGTTCGGGCACTGGTCGATGCCGTCGGGCACCTTGTCGTTGTCGGAATCACCTGGGCACCCGAGCGCGTCCACCGTGGCGCCTGTCGGCGTCGCCGGGCAGCGGTCGAGACCGTCCGCCACGCCGTCGGTGTCGGCGTCCGTCGGGCAACCCGACGCGTCCACCTGCGCGCCGGCAGGGGTACCGTCGCACCGGTCCACGCCATCCACCACGGCGTCCTTGTCAGTGTCGGAGGGACAGCCGGCGTCGTTCACGGTCGCACCCGCAGGGGTGTTGGGGCACCGGTCGAGGCCGTCCGGCACGGTGTCGCCATCGCTGTCCGAGGGGCAGCCCTGCTTGTTCACGATTGCGCCCACGGGAGTGGCGGGGCACTTGTCCTTCCGGTCGAACACGCCATCTCGGTCGGTGTCGATGAGCGGACGGCTCCCGACCATGAAGGCCAGGCCGAGGCTGCCGACGAGATTGCTGAACGACTCGACGTCGCTGTTGTTCTGGTAGTCGGCCTCGCCGCGGATCATGATCGTGGGTGACAGTGCCGCCCGGAATCCTCCGCCGAAGACGAACTCGGAGGCGGAGCCGCACGGGCCCGACCCGGGCACCGACACCGTCGGACAGCTGTCGCCGTACTTGGTCGTCCCGAACCCGGTCTTGAGGAAGAGAGAGCTCGACTCGCCGAGCCGGATGTTGTAGAGCAGGGAGGCGGTGCCGGAGAGGACGTCGGTGGTGGAACCGGCGGCCGTCTTGGCGCTGGAGGTCAGTCCTTCCACCTCGATGCCCAGGTTCAGTGGGAGCCAGAAGCCGATCCGGAGCGCGCCGCCGAACCCGGGGTCGAGGTCGGTCACCGAAGCGAACGAGGTGACGGCGGCGGCGGCGCCCAGTTCCAGGCGGTATTCCCGGCGCTGCGCGTGAATCGGGGCGGCAACCGTGAGCAGCAGGGCGACGAGCGCCAGGGCGCGTGGGCGGAGAGTCGTCATTGCCTTCATAGATACGGGCGCGGAGTGGGCGTGGCAAGCAGCGGCGCCTTGGAAAGCACCCACCCACGCGCTACGATTGACGGAGCCCCGCACGCGCCGTCGCCCCGAACCCGGGAGGATGCGATGAAGTTCACGGTCCAGTTCTGCGTCGTTTGAAACTATCGTCCCCGGGCCGCCGGTCTGGCGGCCGAGCTGAAGAACGCATATCCCGAGGCCGAGGTGAAGCTCATCGAGTCTTCGGGCGGAGTGTTTGAGGTGACCATGGACGGGCGGCTCATCTTCTCGAAGAAGGCGCTCAAGCGCCACGCCGAACCGGGCGAGGTGCTTCGCCTGGTGCGCGAGGCGCAGGCCTGACCGCCGTGCGGATCGCCATTTCCACGGGCGGCGGCGACGCCCCGGGCCTCAACGCCGTCATCCGGGCCGTCGTGCTGGCCGCGCACCAGCGCGGCTGGCAGTGCTACGGGATCCGGCGCGGGTTCGGCGGGCTGCTGGGCAACGATGGCATCATGACGCTCAACACCGCCGCCGTCCGCGGCATCACGCACCTCGGCGGCACGATCCTCGGCACCACCAACCGCGGCAATCCGTTTCGCTGGGCCACCCCGCAGCCGGACGGCTCGGTGGCGGAGGTGGACCGCTCCGACGATCTCATCGCCGCCTTCCGCGCGAGCGGCTTCGACGCGCTCGTGTCCATCGGCGGCGACGGCAGCCTCCGGATCGCCTACGATCTCTGGACGAAGGGGCTGCCGGTGGTCGGCGTACCGAAGACCATCGACAACGACGTGGCCGGCACGCTGGTCACCTTCGGCTTCGACAGCGCGGTCACCACCGCCACCGAGGCGATCGACAAGCTGCACACCACGGCGGAGAGCCACGACCGGGTCATGGTGGTCGAGTTGATGGGGCGCGACGCCGGGTGGATCGCGCTGCACAGCGCGGTCTCCTCCTCGGCCGACATCGTCCTGCTGCCGGAAATCCCCTTCGACATCGAGCGGGTCTGTGACGCGATCCGGCAGCGGGAGGCCAGCGGCCGGCACTACAGCATCGTGGTGGTGGCGGAAGGGGCGCGGCCAAAGGGCGGCGAGGCGATGCTGGTCGAGCGGCGCGCCGCGGGTACCGTGGACCGCCTCGGCGGCGTAGGGAGTCGCGTGGCCGCCGCCATCGCGGAGCGGACCGGCAAGGAGACGCGGAGCCTGGTCCTCGGCCACCTGCAGCGCGGCGGCGGGCCCACCACCTCGGACCGGCTCATCGCCCTCCGGTTTGGCACGGCGGCGGTGCGGGCCATCGCCGCCGGCAGCTTCGGGACGATGGTGGCCTACACGCCGCCAACCATCTCGACCGTGCCGCTGGTGGACGTCATCGGCCGGACCAAGCTCGTTCCGCTCGACTCCGACACGCTCCAGACCGCCCGCGACATCGGGATCAGCTTCGGCGACTGACTCGCCGCCCCGCCTACCAGCCCCCCGCCAGGAACCGCCCCAGGATCGCGTGCCCGCCCTCGGTCAGCACTGATTCGGGGTGGAACTGCGTGCCAACCACGGGATGCGTTCGGTGGCGCACCGCCATGATCTCCCCATCTTCAGCTCTCGCCGTGACGACCAGGTCGGCCGGCAGCGAGCCGTGCTCCAGCGCGAGCGAGTGGTAGCGCGTCGCCTTGAAGGGGGAGGGCAGCCCGCTGAAGAGCCCCGTCCCGTCGTGCGCGATGTCGGACGTCTTGCCGTGCATTGGACGGGCGGCGCGAACCACCCGCCCCCCGTAGGCGGCGCCGATGGCCTGGTGCCCGAGACACACGCCGAGCGTCGGGATCGAGGCGCCGAAGCGGCGGATGACGTCCAGCGATATGCCCGCCTCGCTGGGGGTGCAGGGGCCGGGCGAGACGATGATGTGGCTGGGGGCGAGGCCGGCGACGTCATCGGGCGTGACCGCGTCGTTCCGCAGGACCAGTGGCTCGCCGCCCAGTTCACGGACATAGCGCGCCAGGTTCCAGACGAACGAGTCGTAATTGTCGAGGAGGAGGATCACGGCGCGGCCTCGAAGGCACTCCGAATGCCGGCGGCCTTGTCGAGCGTCTCCTGGTACTCGAGGGCCGGCACGGAGTCCGCTACGATCCCGCCACCGGCGTGGAAGGTCGCCCGGCCGTCCTGGAGGGTGACGGTGCGGATCGCGATGCCGGTGTCCATGGCGCCGGTCACGCTCATCCACCCAATGGCACCGCAGTAAACGCCGCGGGCCACCGGCTCGAGCTCGGCGAGGATCTCCATGGCGCGGACCTTCGGGGCGCCGGTGATGGAGCCGCCGGGGAACGCGGCACGGAGCAGGTCGGCGGCTGTGCGGCCTTCCTCGAGCCGCCCGGTCACGATGGACTCGAGATGGTGGACCGTCGGGTGGCTTTCCAGCGCGCAGAGCGCGGGGACTTCCACCGATCCCGGCTGGCACACTTTCGAGAGATCGTTCCGGAGCAGGTCCACGATCATCACGTTTTCGGCGCGGTCCTTCTCGCTCGCCAGCAGCTCGTCGGCAAGCCGGCGATCCTCCGCCGGAGTCTCGCCGCGGCGCCGCGTGCCCTTGATGGGCCGCGTCTCGACTCGGCCGTCGGGGTCCACGCGCAGGAAGCGCTCCGGGGATGCGCTCGCGACCGCGAAGCCGGTTCCCTGGAAGTAGGCGGCAAAGGGCGCCGGGTTCACGGCGGTGAGCCGCCGATAGAAATCGAACGGGTCGCCCGGCCACGGCGCCTCGAACCGCTGCGACAGGTTTGCCTGGAAGATGTCGCCCGCCAGGATGTATTGCCGCACCCGCTCGACCGCGCGCAGGTACTCGTCGCGCGTGAACCCCGAGTGGAATTCCGGAGGGGAGATGCCCACGACCGTCGGAGCCGCAATTGCGGGCGCCGATCCACGCAGGCGCCCGGCGATATCCCGTATCCTCTCCTCGGCCGACCGCCCCGCTGCCCCGCTGCCCCGCTGCCCCGCCAAGACCCAGGCTCGTCCCTCGAGATGATCCCACGCGACCACCCAGTCGTACGCGCCGAGCCAGGCATCGGGCAGGCTCTGGTCATCGGTTCTCGGCGCCGGGAGCCGTTCGAGCCGCCGGCCGAATTCGTAACCGAGGAAGCCGGCCACGCCCCCCTGGAAGGGGGGGAGGCCCGGCACCGTGTCGGCGCGATGGGCCCCGAGATATGCGGCTGCCTGCTCGAGCGCGTCCGAGTCGTCGCCCGGGTGCGTGGACCAGATCTGTGCGGGATCGGCGGTCAGGTAGGAATAGCGGCCCATCGAGCCACCGCGGGCCGCGCTTTCGAGGAGAAGCGGGAAGGGCATGTCGAGCAATCGCGCGCAGGCGTTGGCCGGGGAGGGCGCGTCCTGCAGTTCCTCGATCAGCACCGGCAGGGAGATCTCACCCCTCCCGGATGAACTTGCGCGTGGTACCCCGGAGCGCCGAGCCCGTCCCTGGGCGCCAGAGCACGACCCGGTCGATTTCCCGCGCGAGCTCGAGGTCCTTGTCGGTCACGCCGCCGGCCGTGTGGGTGTTGAGGCGGACGGAGAGCTTCCCCCAGCTGACGGTCAGGTCGGGGTGGTGGTCCGCCGCCTCGCAGAGGAAGCCGATCGCGTTCACCGCCATGAGCGTCGTGGGCCAGCCGTCGGTCTCATAGAAGCGGATGATCGCGTCCTGCTGGAACTCCCATCCGGGAGGCAGGCGGTCGCCGATATTCTCGAGGTCCCACGTCCGCTCCCTGGTGGTCATCCCTCACTCCTTCCCGTCGAACCGCACGCTGAACCCGGCCGACTGGCCCGGGCTCTCCTCCACCTCGATGTCGAGTCGGGTCAGGTGGGTGTGCCCGGCGGCCTGCAGGGCGTTCCGCACCTCGACCGCGAAATACTCGGCCAGCATCTCGACGGTGGTGTTCTTCACCGGCACCAGCGCCACGTCGGACTTGGGGAAGACGAATCGCCCCTTCCCGAAGTAGTCCACGATGACGGCGTCGTGCTCCTCGCGGAGCCCGATCTTCTCGTTCTGCGTGGGCAGGAGGACCTTGTGGTCCACCGCCTCGACCATCGGCTTGATGACCTGCTTCAGCACCGCGAAGTCCAGGACGAAGAGGCATTCGGCGTCCACGTCGCCCTCGACCACCACCGCCACGCGGTAGTTGTGGCCGTGGAGGGACTCACACTTGTGGCCGCGGAAGGTGATGAAGTGCGCCGAGGAGAAGGAGAGATAGTCCTTGGCGACGGAAACCCGGTAGGAACGCACGTGCGGTTGTCCTGGTCGAAGGAGGCGATCGGCCCAAAGGTAGGCCGCCGGCGTGCTCGAGTCGAGGGGAGTGTGCCGCGGGTCACATCGATTCCAGCCGAGAGAGCGTTATCGTCCTCACCGGCGGACACCCGCGAGACCTCCGCGCTCGCATAACTCGTTTGCCGGTAGTCAGTTGCGCAGTTGGCACGCACCTCGCTTTTCCGGGGAGCGTCTCCAACAGGGAATCACGGAGGTTCCATGCTCGCCAACATTCGTCGGCCCCTGGCCGCGGCAGTCTTCGGTTCAGCTCTCGTGCTCGTCGCATTCTCCAGTTTCGCCACTCCCGCGTCCGCCCAGGTCTCCGGCGCGGTCGTCGTCACCAGCGGCCCGGTCCAGGGCCGGATCGCCGTGGGTGAGCCGGTCTTCGCGCCGCGCCCCATCGTGGTCTACCAGCCGGTGCGTGGCCGGCGCATCGAGGTGGCGCGATATGCCCAGCAAGTGGTGTTCATCGAGCGTGGCCACGGGCGCCATGGCAAGTCGGCGCAGTGGTACCAGCGCCATGGGTACCGGCCGGTGACGCTCTACTACTCCCAGGGAAGGTATTTCAATCTGGTGTCCGCGGACCGCCGGTACCGCCGGGGCGGGTATTTCCTCCCGGTCATGGTGTGGGAGCGTGGCGGGCGGTTCTACCTGCCGGCTGAAGCCAGTCCGGAGCGGTACGGGTACTCCAGCAGCTACGACAGGAATTCGTCCCACGGGTATGAGTACGACGATTACCGCCCGAACGGCGACGGCCGCGACTGGGACGATTAACCGGGGCCGGGAGGCCCCACTTCCCGCCTCCAGAGAGGCGTTCACATAGATGCAGGACCAGGGGGCGAGTTTCGGCGATGGGTGCCGGAGCCCGCCCTTCTGGCCTTCCGTTACAGAATGGCGACAATTTCGCTTGCCAATCTCCGGATCGGCGGGTACTCTGTTGGGGTGCGTCCGGTCTCTTGGACCGCCGCTGGTTGTGCCTCATCCCCCTGAGGAGGCTTCCGATGAAGCTCCCACGAATGCTCCCGCGTGCCGCGGGGGTGCTGCTTTTGGCGTTGGCGCTCGCTGCTCCTTCTACCGGCACGGCCCAGACCACTGCCAAGAAACCCAACATCCTGTTCATCATGGGTGATGACATCGGCTGGATGCAGCCCAGCATCTACCACCGAGGGTTGATGGTGGGCGAGACGCCTAACATTGATCGCATCGGGAACGAGGGCGCTCTCTTCACGGACTACTACGCCGAGCAGAGCTGCACATCGGGGCGCAATGCGTTCTTCACCGGCATGCATCCGCTGCGCACCGGCATGATCCCGCCACAACTTCCTGGGAGTCCATCCTGGCTCCGGCCCGGCACGCCGGCACTCGCGAAGTTCCTGTACGACCTTGGGTACACGACGGGAGAGTTCGGCAAGAACCACCTGGGCGACAACCCCGAGGCGCTGCCGACGGCGCACGGTTTCCAGGAGTTCTGGGGCTACCTGTACCACCTGGACGCGATGCAGGGGGTCAGCTTTCCCGACTTGAACAAGACCCCGATCCTGCAGACCATTGCGCCACCCTGCAAGAACGCGCCAATCCCGGGCCTCACCGAAGTAGCGGGCGCGATCGACCCCTCGGCGGGCACGTGCTTGACGCCCCCGCGCCCGGTGTTGTTCTGCACGTCGTCCGACGGGACCCAGGCGAACCAGAGTTGCAAGGACGAAGGCCCGCTGACCCTGGAGCGGTCCAAGACCGTGGATGAGGAGATTTCCGCTCACGTGGTGGACTTCCTCGGCCGCAACGACCCGGCGAAAACCGGCAAGCCCTTCTTCGTCTGGTACAACCCGGCCCGCATGCACGTCACCACCGTGCTGTCGCCGAAGTATCTGGCCATGATCGGCGAGCCCGGCGGCAAGGACTGGGGCGCCAACGAGGCCGGCATGAAGCAGATGGACGACAACATCGGCGTCGTGCTTGCCAAGCTTCAGGCGATGGGCCAACTCGACAACACCATTGTCGTTTTCACGACCGACAACGGTGCCGAGGTCATCACCTTCCCGGACGGCGGCGTGACCCCCTTCAAGGGTGGCAAGCTCACCACCTGGGAAGGCGGCATGCGCGCCCCGATGGTCGTGCGTTGGCCCGGCCACATCAAGCCCGGTACGATCAAGAACCAGATGTTCGCGTCCCTCGACTGGCTCCCGACGCTGGTGGAAGCCGCGGGCGGCGCCAAGGGCAACACGCTGAATGATCAAATCATGGCCGGCAAGTATCCCGGCATCGTCAAGACCAGACTCGACGGCGTGAACCAGCTTGCCTACCTGACCGGTCAGTCGGAAAAGTCAGCGCGGGAAGTCTTCTTCTACTATGCCAACTCGACACCTTCGGCGGTGCGGTACAAGAACTGGAAGATGTACTACACGATGTCGGCCACAGACCCGATGGGAGGGCTGGGGCCAAGAGAGACCTATGGCTGGACGATGATTGACAACATCAAGCGGGACCCCTTCGAGATCGCCGGCGGGTTGGACGATCCAAAATCCTTCATGGCGATGGGCGGCGCCCTTGCCTCCCCGAGCACCGCGTACCTGTACGACTGGAACATGCTGCCCATCGGCCAGTTGTTGTGGCAAAAGGAACTCATGTCCTACCAGGAGTTTCCTCCGCTCCAGGCGCCGGAAACGTATAACCTGAGCGGCATCCTGGCGGAAATGCAGAAATCCGCGCACGGGAGCCAATGAGCAGTTGACGGTCGAGTCGTGAGCCACGAGCGGGCGGCCTGAAAGGGCCGCCCGTCTCATCTTCGGGATTGAGGGTAGAGAGATGAAGGCCAGGCTGACATCCCCCCCAGCATTTCTCCGGTCCCTCGTGGTCGGCGCGCTGTTCGCCTCGAGCGGACAGGCGCACGCCCAGTCAGATCCACTGCCTTCATGGAACGGCGGCGGCGCCAAGCAGGCCATCGTCGGATTCGTGCGGGCGACCACCACGGCGGGGAGTCCGCGGTTCGTGCCGCCACCGGAGCGCATCGCGACCTTCGACCAGGACGGCACGCTGTGGGTCGAGCACCCGATGTATGCCCAGGTCATGTACTGCCTCGACAAGGTGCCGGCGCTCGTGAGGGCCAAGCCCGAGCTGGCCGACGTCGAGCCCTTCAAGACGGTCATGTCCGGCGACCGCGCGGCGATCGCGAAGCTCTCCACGGAGGACCTGTACAAGATCCTCGGGGCCACGCTCTCGGGGATGACGACCGACCAGTTCGCCGCCGAGGTAAGGCGGTGGATGGCCACCGCGCGGGATCCGCGCTGGAAGCGGCCCTACACCGAGCTCACGTACCTGCCGATGCAGGAACTGCTCCGGTACCTGCGGGCCAACGGCTACAAGACGTACATCGTGACGGGGGGCGGGCAGGATTTCGTTCGAACATACTCCGAGGCGACCTACGGCATTCCGCCGGAGCAGGTGGTGGGGACGGCGGGCGGCACCACCTACGGCTATGACGCCAGCGGGACACCGATCCTCACGAAGGAACCGAAGCTCCTGCTCAACGACAACAACGCCGGCAAGCCGGAGGGGATCCACCTGATGATCGGCCGGCGGCCGCAGCTGGCCTTCGGCAATTCCACCGGCGACCAGCAGATGCTCGAATACACAGGCACCGGCGACGGCGCCCGCCTGTCGATGCTGCTCCTCCACGACGATGCCACGCGGGAATATGCGTACGGCCCGGCCCACGGTCTGCCGGACACCAAGGTCGGCGCCTTCTCGGTGGCCCTCGACAGTATTGCGAAGGCGAGGGGCTGGACAGTGGTCAGCATGAAGAAGGACTGGAAACGAGTCTTCGCGTTTGAGTAGGTGTAGACGACGCTGCTTGTGCCGGGTTGCCTCGGATGTAGGCCTCGACCCGGCGAACTGCCTGCACATCAGGGAGAATCGATTCGTAATAGTTCCGTTGCCAGACGCGGGCGCCTGGTGTGCCACGCAGGACGTTGACCCGTTTGGTGGCCGCCGATTTGAATGCGCCCACGATGGTCGGGATGGACCCCGCGATGGGTTGTCCGAACGCGGGGGAACGGCGCGCGTTGTCGACATCCGGCGTGGCGACGGACGCCGTAGGGGCACGGCGCGCCGTGCCCCTACATTGCGCCGTGCCCCGACGGTCCGCCGTGCCCCGACGGTCCCCGGAACCCGCGCGATCCACGTCGATGATGATGATCCCGTGGAAATGATCCGGCATGACGACAAACGTATGGAACAACACGCCGGGTCGGTTGATTCCGGAACACAGCCATTCGTCCCTGACGACGTCACCATATGGCGTCGTGCACATCGTGCCGTCGACGACCTCACCAAACAACCGTTCCCGCTTGTGCGTGCAGATCGTGATGAAGTACGCCCCGCGTGCGGTGTAGTCATATCCCCGAAGGCGGATTGATCGGCGATCGGGCAGTCCGGGGAGGTGTCTCATGCGTGCATGCTAGCACGCGCGACCCGACGCCCATAACCATTTCGCCCCTGCAGCCTCCCCGTACCCCGCCTATCTTCCTTCCGTGCATCCCACCCGCAATCACTTCCTCCCGCCCGATCCCGACGCCTTTAAGCAGGCGCGCCCCTCCCACGGACGCGTCATCGTCATCGCCCCCACCCGCGCCGCGTGTGAGACGATCGAGCTCGCGCTCGGCCTGACCGGCGTGGACACGGTGCTTGAGCGTGAGCATGGCGCGGAACTTCGGGAGTGGGCGCTCGGCGGCAAGGGGTTCGGCATCGTGGCCGGCACGGGCACCGGCAAGACTCTCGGCATCCGCCCGGTGGCGGAGTCCATCCTCGGCGAGTCGCTCCGGGTCGGCGTCGTCAACCGCGAACGCGAGGCCACGCCGGACACGCCGACCTGGAACGTGGTCATCGTCACCACCGGGATCGCGCGGCGGTGGTTCCAGGACGATCTCATCACCCGGCACGACACCGTGGTGGTGGACGAGATCCACCAGACTTCCGCCGAGCTCGAGCTCTGCCTGGCGCTCGGCAAGCGGGCCGGCGTGCGGTTCATCTGGCTCAGCGCCACCGTGGACCCATCGTTCTACGCCAACTACCTGGGCAGCGCCAACGTGCTGGTGACGGAGGCGTTCGATCCCGCTCTCCGCGCCCGCGTCAAGGTGGAGGCGAAGCAGGCGGAGGAGTTCTTCGACGAGCGCTTCATGCGGCACCTCCTGCAGCAGAAGCGCGGCGTGGCGGTCTTCGTACCGACCCGCCGCGAGGTGGAGCAGCTGGCCGCCGACCTCGGCGCCCGGTACCCGAGGCTCAACGCCGCGTTCTATCACGGCGGCGAGCCGATTCGCGTCATCCGGCAGTTTCTCGAGGGCGATCCCCAGAAGCCGTTCCTGCTCGCCATGACCGCCGCCGGCCAGTCGGCGATCAACGTGCGCGGCCTCGACACGGTCGTGATCTACGACGCCCGCTATGGCAACGTGGTCGAGCGCGGGCGCAACGTGCTGCACCGGCTCTACCTGGGCGCCAACGAGATCCTCCAGATGGCGGGTCGGGTGCATGGTCGGGTAGCCAAGGGCGAGGTTTACATCCTCTCCGACCGGCGGATGGTGTTCGAGGAGCTGGTGCCGGGGCCGCCGGAGTTCCAGCTGGCCGGCGACGCCGAGCGGGTCGCCATCACCTGCGCCTCGATCGGGGTGGACGCCGGCGATCTCGACCTGCCAGTGCCGCTCGACCGGACGGCGTACCGCCGGGCGATGGAAGTGCTGATCGACCGGGGACTCATCAAGGACGGCCGGCTCACGCCCTACGGACGCGAGGTCGAGGCGATGCCGGTGGAGCGCGCCTGGGGCGAGCTGCTGGTGCGGGCAGACCCCGAACTGGTGCCGCTGGTGGCCACCGCGGCCAACATCGATTCACTGCACCGGATGACGCGCGAGGAGCGGGAGTTGCACGGGCTCATCGCCAACGGCAGCGATCACCTGACCGCCGCCAACGTCTATGCCGAGGCCGTCAACCAACACGGCTACCTGGGCGAAGTGTACGGGCTCCCGCGGCATCTTTTCGAGGACGGCTTGACGGAGTGGGCCGAGAAGCGCGGCGTCCTCGTCAAGTCGGTGGAGGACACTGCCCTCGGCGTGGCGGCGGTGTACCGGGCGCTGGAAGTCCCACTGCCGAAGACGATGCCCTACGCCTCCAAGGAGCTCCGCAACCGGTTCATCGAGCTGGTCGCCCGTGTCATGCCGTTCGACCTGGTCATCGACGAGCATACGGTGGACGGGACCGAGGCGCGGATCTCGAAGACTTCGATGGCAGGGAGCTGGGGCGCTGTGGCCGGAACGCTCCGGTACTTCGGCGACCGGAACGGGATCGCGAGGGCCGGGATCGAGGGGACCACGATTCCGTACGACCTGGTGCGGAAGAACGCCCGGAAGGGGCAGCCGGTCATCAGCGTGGCGGGGGCCAGGAAGCGCCGGCACCTCGCCCTGTCGCGGCGGCTTACCTATTTCGGGTTCGAACTCGAGACGGTGGTGGAGGAACTCCGCGGCGAGGTTCCTCTCGAGCTTCGGGAGCAGGCGCGCGACGCCCTGACCGACGCGCTGATTTCGGGTGACACGCCGCATCCGGACCAGGGCCGTATCCGGCGTGCGCTCTCCGAACTCGGCGAGCTCTGGCGGCGCTCGGGCGGCACGCTGGCGCAGGCCTCCTCCGCGGCGCTCCGTCCGCGCATCCGGAGCGCGCTGGCGGAGGTGACCAGCTGGCAGCAGTTCCTCGGCACTCGCGTGGCGCTGGACGCCGATGCGCTGGTGGACGCCCCTACCCGGGCGCGCCTGCTGGAGCTTCCCTCGATGGTGCACCTCCTCGGGGATGCGGTGCCGCTCGACTACGAAGTGGAAGACGGTCAGGGAGTCGTCGTGCTGCGGCTCCGGGAGGGTCAGTTGCGCCGGTTGAAGGTGGAGGACCTGCCGAAGGTGGACCGACCCCTCTGGTTCAGCGTCATGCGGGGTTCGAAGCCGGCGTTGCGCGGGCGGACGCTCGACGAGCTGCGGGCGGCGATCCAGAACGAGCCGCGTGAGCGGAGGGGCCGGCACACGGAGTTTCGGGGTCCGCGGCGCCGCGGCGGTGGCGGGGGGAAGGGCGGGCGCGGCCCCGGCCGTGGAGGCAGGCGCGGCCGCTAGTCAGGGGAGGAGCGACAGCCAGAGCCGGTGATAGGCCTCCCGGATGCCATCCTCCGGCGCCCCCGCGTGCAGCGCCACCTGGAAGCCGTCGAGTGCGGCGGTGATCAGGTGGACTTCCTCGGGGCGGAACGGTGGGACCTCGAGAACACGACTGATCGCCGAGCTGAGGGCGGCAACGTCGGCGGCGGAATCGCCCCGGGTGTCGATGCCAGGTTCGGCCGTCAACGCGGCCCAGGCGGCCCACTCACCAGTGCGAACCTCGCCCACCAGCGACTGCCAGAGCCGGTCGAGGGCATCCGCCCCGGAGCCCTGCAGCGCTGCGAGGCGTCCGGCCAGACGGCGGCGGCTGAGGAGTAGCCCGACCGCGGCGAGCAGCGATTTCTTGCTGCCATGGTGGTAGGCCACCAGCCCCTTGGCGCAGCCGACCTCGGCGGCGACGCGATCCACACTCCAGTTCTGCAGGCCTTCGCGGACCAGCACGGCAGCTGCACCAGAGGCGATCCTGTCTTTCAATACGTTGCCCATGTTGAATTTAGAACTTGACTGACCAGTCAGTCATAATATCTAGTCAAAGGGCCTTCTGTGCAAGTCGGCGTGCATATCCTGCTCTTCCTAGTTCAGATCCTGTTCGCCAGCCTGGCGATCATCGGCAAGATCGTGCTCCGGGACTTCCCGGCGGCATCCATCGTTCTCTTCCGAGTCGTCGGGGCGGCGGCCGTTCTGCTTCTCGTCAACCTGCTCTGGACCCGGCGGTGGGTAACCGACCGGAAGGATCTGGGCCGGCTCGCGGTTCTGGGGCTCCTCGGCGTGGTGTTGAACCAGACCCTCTTCCTGATCGGCCTCGGTCACACCACCGCCATCAACGCCACCATCCTCGTCACCACGATCCCCATCTTCACCGTCCTCTACTCGGTGCTCAGCCACCGAGAGCCAGCCTCGGCGCTGAAATTCGGCGGTATCGCCGTCGCGGGACTCGGCGCGATCTACCTCATCGGACCCGACCGGCTTTCCCTCGCTCCCGAACTGGCGCTCGGGAATCTCCTCATCGTCGTCGCGATGTTCTTCTATTCGCTCTACCTGGTGCATTCGAAGGCGATGGTGCTACGCTATGGCCCGGTAGCAGTCAGCGCCTACGTGATGATGTTCAGCGCCCTCGGGACCTTGCCGCTCGGCCTGTCGGGTCTGGCCACCGTTGACCTGGCCGCCGTGCGCCCCGTGACCTGGATGTGGGTGGCCTACATCGTCGTCTTTCCAACGATCGTGGCGTACTTCCTCAACATCTGGGCGCTGAAGCGGGTCTCGCCCAATCTCGTGGCGGTCTACATCTACCTGCAGCCGCTCTTCACGGCGCTCGTCGCCCCCGCCGTACTCGCCGGCGAGCGCGTCACAACCCGGGCAGCGGTTGCCGGGGCGGCGATCTTCCTGGGCCTTGCGCTGGTGATCCTTGGAGAGACCCGGCAGCAGCGCGAGGTACCGGTGGAGTCAATGCCGGGGGAGTAGGCGGGGCAGGAGGGCCTTGGGGTCAGAATGGAACGCGTCGAATTCAGGTCCAACACATTACCCAATAAGGTCTTAGGTCGCTTTGGTCCGATGTTCCGTAGTGTCCCGGATTGAAACCTTTTGTGGTGGGGCGGCGTATCCCCCCATATGAACGCCCCTCAGCCCTCGCACCCGACCCCCCTGCCGTCCGTTTTTTCCCCCCTCGCCAAGGCCCTGCTCGACGGCTTCAGCGAGGGGGTCGTCGTATTCGACGCTTCCGGCAGGGTCCTCTACGCAAACAGCCAGGCCCGCGCGCAGCTTGAGGGCGACGTGGACCTCGGCACCGAAACCGCCGACGACCTGCAGCCGCGGCTCGCCGCCCTCGGTGGACGCATCCGCCCCCTCCGGGTCGGCGCGCTCGAGCTTGGTGAGGCGCTCTTCCTCCCCGCGACGGAAGGTCCTACTACGTTGGCTGCCCGGGAAAAGGACGCCATCGTCGCTTCGCTCGACGCGCACGGCTGGAAGTTGGCCGAGACGGCGAAGAGTCTCGGGATCAGCCGGACGACCCTCTGGCGCCGGCTCAAGGCGTACGGGCTTCACCGTGACGGGCGGAGCCGGTGGGCCTCGGCCTCCTGACCGCGGCGGTCATCCTCGCCGCCGCCCCCGCCCCGCACGTCGCGCCCGCATCAACCGCAGACACGCTCCCGACCTTCTCCTCCGAGGCCACCCGCGCGCTCGTCCTCCGCGCGCAGGCACGCCACGCCGCAGACGACACGACCGTCTCCGACTACACCGCCAAGCTCCGATACCGGGTGTCGTTCGCGCTCGGGCGCCGGAAATGGGCGCGCGTGCCGACGTACGCAGTGGAAGAGCAGGAGGGCACGGTCCACTGGCAGGCACCGAACGACCTCCGACTCGACATCCTCGGCCGGCGGAATGCGAGCCGCTCGAAGGACATCACCCTGTCCAGTGATTTCACCCGGCCCTGGTTCGTGCCGCGCGGGCTGGGTGACTCGGTCCGCATCTTCGGGAACGACTTCCCGACCCGTGCGGCCCTCCATCCGCTCGCCGCGGACGGGCCGGAGTGGTACCGCTACGAACTGACGGACAGCCTGGCGCTCACCACCGCCAGGGGCACCACGGTCCGCCTCTACTCGGTGGAGGTCGTGCCGTCACGGCCCGGCCCCTCCCTCGTGGCCGGGACGCTCTGGATCGACTCCGCGACCGCGCAGGTGGCCCGCTTCACCTTCCGCTACGTCGGCACCGAGCTCTGGGTGGATCGCGACGACGACGACCCCGATCTCAAGACTCTCGGCGGGGCCAAGGGCGCCAACTCCTTCATCAACCGGATCCTCACGGTGGACTCCGACCTGGAGTACGGCCTGCAGGACGAGCGCTACTGGATGCCGTCGCGGCAGGTGCTTTCGGGCACGCTCCAGCTCCCGATCATCAGCGACATCGTGATCCCCTTCGAGGCGATCACCACCTTCTGGGACTACGACATCAACAGCGGTGCGCCGGTCGTGTTCGACACCCCGCCCCCGGACTCGGGCGCGAAGAAGACGATGGACCGGGAGTCCGACTCGCTGGAGGCGGTGGTCCGCTCCGGTACCTGGGCCGGCGGCCGCTACGAGGTGCACCGTCCTCCCGTGGACACCCTCAAGAGCTATACCGCCTGGGGCGACTCGCTGACGCTGGACCTCAACCCCGAGGAAGACCAGCAGGTGCGCGACGTGCAGGTGCAGCTCGCCACGCTCGCGGAGGACTTGCCCTCGGATGTGACGGGGATCAAGCCGGGAGGCGTCAACTACGAGGCGTTCGCCGACATCTTCCGCTACAACCGCGTGCAGGGTCCGTCGCTCGGATACGGCTACGCCGTGGACGTGCCGGGCTGGTCCTTCACCCGGGCACAGGCGACGCTGCGCTTCGGCTTCTCGGACGCCCGCCTCACCGGCCAGCTGGGGCTGGTGCGTGAGGCGCCGTCGGGGCGCTGGCGGCTGGACGCGTACCGGTCCATCACCGAGGTGGAGCCGTTCTTCAAGGTGAACACCTTCGGGAACACGATGAACGGCGTCTTCGCCGCGCACGACGACGCCGACTACTACCTGGCCCAGGGCGGACGCATCGGCTACGAGACCTCCGTCGGACGGGGACTGGAGCTCATCCTGCAGACGCGCTTCGAGGACCAGCAGAGCGTGGTCACCGACGCCCGCAGCGCGATCAACGACCTGCTCGGTGGGAGCGGCGACTTTCCCGTCAACCCGGCGGTGACTGAAGGGTTCTTCGTCGGCGTCACCGCGAGCCTCGAGGGCGTGGTCGGAACCGGCAACTGGCGGATCGGCGCGGAAGGGTTGGGTGGGGAGGGCGGCACGACGGGGCGCTTCATGGCCGAGTTGAGGCAGCGCGTGTTCGGCATGCGCGGGGTCACCGTCACCGGGCGCGGCGGCGTCGCCACCACCGACCCGCTGCCCCAGTCGGCGTTCCGACTCGGCGGCCTCAAGACCGTTCGCGGGTTCGACTACGGGACCTACCAGGGCCAGGCGTTCTGGTCCGCGCAGGGGGACTGGACGCCGCTCAAGGGGAAGGTCCGCCCGGTACTGTTCGTGGATGTCGGCCAGGCCGGCACGGTCGGCGGCGTCTTCTCCCAGAAGCCGCTGGTCGGCGCGGGGGCGGGAGTGTCCTTCTTCAACGGCATCGTCCGGTTCGACCTGAGCGTACCGCTGCAGGGTCCGGCGAGCGGGTTGCGGTTCGATATCCAGTTCGGGGCTCCGCGCTAACGCGCGGACGTCCCCGCTTCGCCGCCTCCCCGCTATCTTTTCACCATGCCTGCCCCCTTCGTCATCGAAGAGTACGTCCGCTGGTCCGACGTGGACTTTGCCGGCATCATCTTCTACGGCTCCTACGTCCGGTTCTTCGAACTGGCTGAAACGGAGCTCTTCCGCGCCGCCGGCCTGCCGTTCGGCACCGTCTTCGACCAGTACGATGTCTTCCTCCCGCGGGTGCAGGTCCACACCGAGTTCCACTCCCCTCCGCGCCTGGACGACCATCTCGCGGTGGCAGCGTACATCGGCCGGGTCGGCCGTACCTCGATGACGATCGAGTTCGAGGTGGTCCGCCGCCCCGACGGCACCCACTGCGCCGACGGGCACATGGTGCTGGTGTGCGTGGACCGGAAGGCGCTCAAGCCCTGCCCCATTCCGCAGGGCTTCATCACCCAGCTGGCGCCCTTCACCATGACGCGCGACGAGGCGCGGCGTCAGCTTGGCATCGCGCAGGACGTCGCGTGAGGCGATCGGCGCTCCTGGCACTGTTGCTCCTGTCGGCGGCCTGTAACCCGCTCGACGGGAGCGGCACGCTCACCGCCCGCTGGACGACGCCGACCGATACCGCCTCGGCCACCATGCCCGTCACCGGCCGGTGGTGTGTCGGCCCCGGGCGGCTCGACCTTCGGGCGACCAAGGGCGACACGGGACTGGGGCTCGCGATCTATCCGACGGACAGCGTCGCGTTCGCGGGGTCGTATCCCGTCCTCGAGCCAGGCGGGCAGGTTCAGGTGCGGCCGAGCGCCGCGGTGGCGCTCCGCTGGATGGGCAAGGTGCTGGTGCAGGGCTGGTGGGGGGATTCCGGCACGGTGACGCTCCGCGGCGGGAGGCTGCGGGGACTGTCTGGCCAGGGCCAGGCGTGGCTCGTTTCGGGACTCGGCCCCGACTCGGTCACCGCGCTCGAATTCAGCTTCCGCGGCGTCCGGGCCGGGAACGACGCACTTTGTGATGTCCCCCCGCTCCCGGTGGCTGTGCCCCTGGACTCGGCGGGAACACTCCCAGCCCCCGGGGTAGAGTAGCCCATGAGCGAGACCTACTTCCGCAAGGGCTTCGGCCTCAAGAAGGACATCGAGGGGAGTCTCACCGCCGATTATGCCAGCGGCGTGGTGGACGCTTTCCTGAAGGGTGACCACACCATTACGGCGGGACCGCTCACCTTCCGGCTGGCCAAGGAATTCGGGTTCTGCTACGGCGTGGACCGCGCCGTCGAGTACGCGTACGAGACCCGAGCCAAGTTCCCCGGCCGGCCGATCGCGCTGGTGGGCGAGATCATCCACAATCCCCACGTCAACCGCCGCCTGCAGCAGATGGGCGTGCGCTTCCTCGAACATGGCGCCGACGGCGAGTTCGATTTTTCCGGGCTGACCACGGACGACGTGGTCATCATGCCGGCGTTCGGCGTCACCATCCGGGACTTCGAGCGGCTGAAGGCGGTGGGGTGCGTGCTGGTGGACACCACCTGCGGCTCGGTGCTGAACGTCTGGAAGCGGGTCGATGCCTACGCCCGCGACGGCTACACCGCCATCATCCACGGTAAGCACTACCACGAGGAGACCAAGGCCACCGCGAGCCAGGTCACGAAGTATCCGGGCGGACGGTACCTCGTGGTCTACGACATGGACGAAGCGCGGCTCGTCTGCGACTTCATCGAGGGACGGGGCGACGCGGCTGCGCTCGCCGCGAGGTTTACGGGAAAGACGTCGCCGGGCTTCGACTTCGACGCCGACCTCACGCGCGTGGGGATTGCCAACCAGACGACGATGCTGGCCGGCGAGTCGCTCGCCATCGCGGCGGAGTTCGGCACGAGCATGGCGCGGCGCTACGGCGAGGCGCACCGCGACGAGCACTTCCGGAGCTTCGACACCATCTGCTCGGCGACCCAGGAGCGGCAGGACGCCGTGCTCGCGCTCCTCGAGGAGCCGCTCGACCTGATGGTGGTGGTGGGCGGGTACAACTCGAGCAACACCTGCAACCTGGCCGCCATCTGCCAGGCCAAGGGGGTGTGGACCATCCACATCGAAGACGCCGACTGCATCGACGTGGCGGCGGGCAGCGTGCGGCACCAGCCGATCCGCACCAAGGAAGAAGTGACCCTGGAGCACTGGCTCTCGAGCGCCCGGCGGATAGGTTTGACCGCCGGCGCCTCGACCCCGAACAACAAGATCGGCGAGACCGTGGTGCGGATCTGCGAGAGCGCCGGGGTGCTGGCCGAGCTGCGGGAGACACTGACGCTCCACGATTGAGGTGCCCGATGCCACACGCGATCATCCCCCGCACCCGAAACCTGGCGGCCCTCGCGGCCGCCGCCCTGCTTCTGGGTTGCAGCGACCCGGTTGGCAGCGACACGCCCTATGTGGTCACGCCTGTCAGCACCACCACGCTGGCCGGGACTCCGGGCTGGGCGCTGGCCGACACGCTGGTCGTCGAGGTGCGTGACGCCGAGGGCAACCTGGTCCCGGGCGCCAGGGTCACCTGGTCGCTCCCGCAGGATGGGCGCCTCGCGGTACAGCTGGCGGACGCCGACGACCGGATGACTGGCACGGCGGACGACCGCGGCCGGAATTACGCCGTCTGGACGCTCGGGTTAAACGAGGGCGCCCAGGTGGCACGGGCGGCCGCGGGGACCGAGTCGAATGTCTCCTTCACCGCGACCGCGACGGCACTCCATGCCGTGGATGTGACCGTTGGGTACGACCATGCATGCGCCATATTGACGGACCAGCGTCCCGTCTGCTGGGGAGCAAATTATTACGGACAGCTCGGTGTCGGCGACTTCGTGTACCGGTCCGCTCCGACGGCGGTCGAGGGCCTCGACGCCGCGCTGGAAATCGTGGCCTCGCCCTCCGACCACACTTGCGCACGCGATCTGGCGGGCGACATCTGGTGCTGGGGCTCAAATCAGGCTGGGCAGGCAGGGTCACTTGCCGCTACCAAACAATCCACGCCGGTCCGGGTGCCCGGCGCGCAAGGGGCCACGACGATTGACCTGGGGTACTACTTCAGCTGTGCCATCTTGTCGGTGGGCGGCGCTCGATGCTGGGGCTACAGTGACGCCGGTCGGCTCGGAATTGGCGACCCGCCTGTCCAAGGAACGTTCTACCCTAACCCGATGGTGGTCGTTGGGGGGAGTGACTTCGTGACCATCGGGCTCACCTACGATCGGGCCTGCGCCCTGGACTCGACGGGGGAGGCCTGGTGCTGGGGCTATGCGTCCGGCGGTGAACTCTCGCCGGCTCCAAGGAACAACTACTACTCGCCCATCCAGCCGATCCCTGGATACAAGTTTTCGGAAGTTGCGCTCAATTGGTGGACCAATTGCGGTATCGCGCTCGGCGGCGTCGCGCGTTGTTGGGGCTACAATGCCGGGCTTGGTTACGGCTGGTCGCCAGAGAATACGCCGGAGCCGATTTCGCCCCGAGTCGATGGCTCGTTCGCGCAAATCGCTGCCGATCAAGGCACGTTCTACGGCAGGACTCGCGACGGCCGCCTCGCGGTATGGGGCTACTACAACTGCTGCGGACTCCAGACGCTGGGTGAGGTGCCCCTCCCGGTGCGCGCCATCGACGTCGCGGCCGGTGGATACGGCTACTGCATCATCGCCGAGAGCGGCGCGCTCTACTGTGAGCGCGACACCTATCCGAGGAGCGGGCTTCGGGCGATTCCCTCCACGCCCATTCCATAGCCCCCGCCCGCCAACGGGGCGCCGACGGGACTGCAGGAAGCTGCAGAGCGCGGAAGCTGGCCCCGACCTTGCACCCGGGGGAAGAACGGGCGCGGCGCGTGACCGTGGGTCTCCGAACCCCGGGGGACTAGCGGAACGGCCGTCCAGGCTGCACTTTAGCGGCCCCCGTTCACTCAGCTTGAGAGGGTGACTGCGCGATGGCCCGACCGATGTCCGACTCCTACCGCCTCGTCCAGGCCGCGCTGAGCGACCTGCCGAACGTCACCACCCGAAAGATGTTCGGGGCGGAGGCGTTCTTTCACGGGCGTCGGATGTTCGCTTTCCTGCGCGAGGACCTCGTGGTGCTGAAGCTGCCCGAGAGCCAGCGCGAGGAACTCCTCGAGGCCAAGGCCGCACGCCCGTTCCTCGTCAACGAGAACGCCGGCTTCGGCAGGTGGGTCGAGGTTCCCGGGTCGGGAGAGGACGCGGCTCGCGCGGTGCAGCTGGTGCAGTCGGCGTACAACGCCGCCAAGCGTCCCGACCGGGACGGCCCGCGCCGCCGCCGCCGGCGCCGCGTGGCCAAGACCGAAGCCTGACCCACCGGCCCGCTCTCAGGAGCGGGCCGGTCTCGTTTCCCCCCCGGACGCCAGGATCCTGGCCACCGCCGCGATCGTGAGCGGGGCGCTTCCCTCGGCGCGATTGTTGACCAGCACATACGCCGGGATCCGGGCCTTCTCCGCCGATTCGATGAGCCGGACGAGGTCCGCTCGCAGTTCGGGGTTCCGGTCCTGGATCCGGTCGTACGGCGCGAACGCGTCCACCGCATCCGCGTAGTACCGGCCGGGCCGGAGGAGCGCCCGCGCGACGATGAACGACGCGGTGACGGCCCCCGGGAGGTCGAGCTGCTCCCCGATGGAGGGCATGCGGGTCCAGGAGTTGAAGCAGTGCGCCACGTCGTGCTCGCGCAGGACCGCGAAGTAGGCGGGAGTCAGGTACTCCTCGTTCCGGACTTCCACCGCATACGGCGCCGTGCGCGGAAGGGCCGAGAAGAACCGGTCGAGCTGGTCGGCAAAGGCCTGCGGCGGCACCTTCGACTTGTGCGTGATGGCCTGGAATTCGAAGACGAACGGGCCCAGATGCTCGCGGAAGTGCCGGAGGCAGGGGTCGAGGACGGCCTCGACAAACAACTCGGGGTTGAGGAAGTCGGGGTTGGGCTGCCCGGCGTGCGTCTTGTCGCGCAGCTTGCTGTGGGTGTGGACCGTGATGCGGTCCCACACCTTGCTGACGCACCGGAAGCCGGGCGGCAGCGCCGCTGCGTACTCGGCGAGGGTCTTCTCGGACAACGGATTGTAGAAGCTGGAATCAATCCCGACGGTGGAGAAGAGGGGCCACTGCGCGTATTCGGCGAGCATCTTCCCGCTGGCGCCGGTCTTCGGGTACTTCTTGTGGTAGACGAGCCCCTGCCACCCCGGGTAGTTCCACGACGACGTGCCGAAGTGAACGCCGACGGGGAGCGTGGTGCGGAGGCGACCGAGCTCCTCATCCGATAGTGGCGCGTCGCCGTCCGCCATCCTACCTGCCCGGGGCGATCCGGTAAATGGTCCCACCGGCCAGGACGACGTAGATCTCCCCGCGCGCATCCTCCCCGAAGCTGGTGATCTGCTGGCCGGTGTCGAGGGAGGGCCAGGAGGAGGTGTTCGTCGCGGTGCCGCCCTGGTAGACGAAGCTCCGGATCCAGCCGTCGCAGTAGTCGCCGTAGAAGTAGGTCCCGGCAAGTTCCGGAATCGCCTGCCCGCGATAGACGTACCCGCCGGTGATCGAGCAGCCGTCGCCGTGCCCGTACTCGATGACCGGCATCACGAGGCCGGTCTTGTCGCAGGTGGCGCTGCCGTAGCAGTGCTCGCCCTCCATGACGGCCCAGCCATAATTCTCGCCTCCCTGGCTCGCAGCCGGCTGGACGTCCACCTCTTCCCATTCGTTCTGGCCGACGTCGGCGATGTACAGGTTTCCGTTGGCCCGGTCGAAGCTGAACCGCCACGGGTTGCGGAGGCCCCAATTCCAGAGCTCGCCGCGGACGCCGGCCTGGCCGACGAACGGATTCGACGCCGGTACGGTGTAGGGAAGGCCGTGGTCGAGGTCGAGACGGAGGAGCGAGCCGAGGAGGTCGCTGCGGTCCTGGCCGTGGCCTTGGGGATCGCCCCCGCTGCCGCCGTCGCCCAGTCCGAAGTAGAGGTAGCCATCGGGTCCGAACGCGACGTGGCCCCCGTTGTGGTTGGAATAGGGCTGGTCCACCTCGATCACCAGCTGCTCGCTGGCCGGGTCGAGCACGTCTGGATCGGCGCCTGGGGTGAAGGTGGCGACGCGGGATCGTCCGCCACGCTCTGGCCCGGCGACGGTGAAGCTCAGGACGACGCGGTTGTCGGACGGATGGAACGCCATGCCGAGGAGGCCCTGTTCGCTGCCCTTCGTGACCCGGCCGCTCAGGTCGATGAACGGAGTTGGCAGCAGGACACCGTGCTTCAGCACTCGGACGGTGCCGCCCTTCTCGACGACGAACAGTCGGCTGGTGTCGCCGGGCGCCGCGGTGAGGTACACCGGATACGCGAGGCCGCTGGCCACCTCCTCCAGGCGCACCGACACGGCACCGGGAGGGAGCGTGGTCCCGGCTGAGTCCCCGCCGCAGGTCATCACGAGGCCGAGGAAGGCGGGAGCGGCCGCGAAGGAACGAAATAGGCGACGCATCTAGGTGGCCTCCTTGTCCGTGCCCGCCGGCCCGCGCAGCTGGGTGGCTGCTGCGCCATCGACACTGCGGATATGCAGGTCGCGCTGCGGGAAGGGGATTTCGATGCCGGCGCTGACCAGCGCGTCGTTCACGGCGGTCGTCACGTCGCTCTTGAGAATGGCGACGCGGTCCGCGTCGGTCGTCCAGAACCGAAGCTCGAAGTTGAGCGCGCTGTCGCCGAATCCGGTGAAGAGTGCGAACGGTTCGGGGGTCCGGAGGACGGCGGGGAATTTCCCCGGCACGTCGAGGAGCAGCGCCTTGACCCGCGCCGGGTCGCTACCGTAGGCGACGCCGACCGAGACGGTGATGCGGCGCTGCTGGTCGGACAGCGTCCAATTGATGACGTCCTGGGAGATCAGCGTGGCGTTGGGCACGATCACCTCGGCGCCGTCGAAGGTGCGGACGACGGTGGCGCGGAAGCCGATCCGGCGCACCTCGCCGGTCAGCGCCTGCAGCTGAATCTGGTCGCCCTCGCGGATCGGGCGCTCGAACGCGAGGATGAGCCCCGAGACGAAATTGCTGACGATGTTCTGCAGGCCGAACCCGATGCCGACACCGAGCGCGCCGCCGATGAGGGTGAGCTGGCCGATGTCGACCCCGATGGCGGCCAGGGCGGAAAAGAAGCCGAGGGAGATCAGCGTGTAGCGGGTGAGGCGCCCGATGACGCTGGGGAGTCCGCGCGGCATGTCGAGCCGGGAGAGCACGTCCACTTCGAGGAGTCCCGAGAGGCCTCGGCTCACCAGCACGCTCACCCAGACGGTGAAGAGGAAGAGCAGGACGGCGCCGAGCGACAGGTGCAATTCGCCGACCGAGAGCGAGGCGGCGAGGATGCCGCTCACGAACGCAAACGTGGGGTCCAGCAGATCGAAGATCCAGAGGGTGAGGATGATCCAGCCGACCGCGGCCGAGAGATTGATCAGCCGGAGGCCGCTCCGGACCAGCGTGTCCTTCCGTTGGGCCACGTACCGGGACACGCCCGCGGCCTGCGAACGGGTCGAGACGATCAGGACACCGTCGGCCACGCGGACCGCGGTCACGACCACCAGGAGGAGGTAGCTGCTCGACAGTACTCCGCTGGTGAGGAACATGCCGAGCGAGACGTTGCCGACGACGTTCGACGTCGCGGCGACGAGGAGCGCCGCCGCGGAGAGCCGTGCCGCCCCTCGTAATGCGCGGGCGTACGAGTGTGCTCCCATCGCCTCGAACTCGCCGCCCTTCCGGAGCAGCCAGAGGAGCCCCGCGGCGCCGGCGATGGCCAGCGCCAGGCTGCCGGGCCGCTGGTGGCCGGAGCCGGCCAGGAGCAGCGTCCCCGTCCGCTGGATGGCGAAGAGCAGCGAGGCGGCGATGGCGGGGCGGATCAGGTAGGGCGGCAGGAAGCTCGGCAACAGGCGGAGGACTGCCGGCACCGTGGCAAGAAGCGCGAGGTCGTAGACCGAGAGCGGTGCCCGCGGGTAGAAGACGAGCCCCGCCAGCGCGATGGCCAGGAGCGAGCCGGCGGCGGGGTGGTCGAGCACGCGCCGGGCCGAGTAGGCCGGTTGCTCGGTCGTATGCGGCTCCAGCTTGCCGCGGAACCAGAACACGGCCAACAGGATGGCGAGCGTCGAGGCGAGGTGCAGGTAGATCCGCAGCCGGTAGGCTTCGAAGAAATACCCCAGTTCCCTCTGGGTGCGCGTCACGCCGGCGGCGAGGGTGGCTGCCAGCCCCTGGCCGGCGTCGGCGGTGCGCAGCCCCTTCCACAGGGGAGGGGAATCGAGCCGCAGGAGATTGCGCCGTGCGGACGCCAACTGCTCGTTGATCCGCTCATCCATCTGCTGGAGCGTTGCCAGCGTGCGTGTAATCTGCGCCTGGAGCCGGATGACCTCGCCCAGCTGCAGGGCGACGCTGTCCTCCAGCGCGACGGTGCCACGGATGACACCGTCCACGAGCTCCACGACGTCGGGCGCGGCGTCGGCCTTCGTCGCCTCCGCCTTCGTCAGGCGCCATCCCTGCTCCCGCCGCGTCAGCTCTCCCTGCACGCCGCTCAGGACGTTGGTGCGGTCGCCGACCGTCTTCTGCCACTCCCGCATCTGGCTTATCCGGCGGGCCCATTCGTTGTGCATGTCCGTGAGCGACCGCTTGGTGGGCCGTTCCTGGCCGGGGCGCGACTGGAGCTCCATGAGCGCCTGGATCGTGTCCTGCGTGGCGGCATACGCGTCCCGGATCTGGCCGATGGCGCGCTCCCGGGGGAGGAGCTGCCGGATCTCGTCGAGGCGGGCCTGGGAGGCCTCGGCGCGCGCCGGGATTTCCGACAGCGGAACCGCCGTTGGCGGCGTGGTGTCCGTGGCAAGCGTGGCGGCGTCCGACTTGGGCGCCACCGCGTTCTGGGCCGCCAGCGGGACGGTCAGCGTCAGCAGCAGGATTGCGAGGCACAGCAGGGTGAGGCGCATCCGGCTCTCGGAAGGTGAGGGAAGCCTGCCTCCAAGATACGCCGGGCGCGGGGCGGCGGCACCCCGGTCAGGCACCAGGCCGGGCGAGCATCCGGTCCACCCGCTCGAGGTGGGTGACGGTGACCGTGATCGCCCCGAATTCCTCCTCCACTTTGCCCTTGAGCAGGAACGGCCCCTGGTCGAACAGCACGTGTCCCCGGCTGCGGTACACCTGCGGGAAGAGAACGGTCTCGACCAGCCCGTGGCCATCGTCGAAGGTGGCGAATTCCATCGGTTCGTCGGCCGCGGTGTGCACCGGCTTGGCGGTGGTGAGCATCCCGGCCAGCAGGACGGTGTGTCCGACGTGCCTGGGCAGGTCGGGACTCCGGACCAGGCGGAAGCGCCGGAGCCGGTCGGCGTACAGCGCCATCGGGTGATGGGCGGTGAGGAACCCGAGCGCGGCGTACTCGTCCTGCCGGCGGCGCTCGTCGGAATAATCGGGCAAGGGCGGGGAAGCGGGGATGCGGGGAAGCAACTCCGCCTCCCCGCGTCCCCGCTTCCCCGCCTCCCCGCTATCCACCGCCCACAGCATCATCGGCCGCGTCATGCCCCCCGCAATGCTGTCGCACGCGCCGGCCTTGATGAGGATGCGGAGGTCGTCCGCCGAGAGCCCGCTCCGCGAGCGCACATCCGCAAAATCGCGATACGGCCTTCCCCGCGTCCCCGCTTCCCCGCCTTTGGCCGAGAGCCCGTTGATGAACTGCAGCCCGATCCGCACTTCCCGCCCGTTTCCCGTCGTGCGGAACTCGCTCGCGTTCACGTCCGGCGGCAGGATCGTGAGCCCCATCCGCCGCGCCTCGGCGACATACGCAAAGGGGTGATAGAAGCCGCCCCCGTTGGCGAGCACCGCGGCGATGAACTCGGCAGGATAGTTGGCGCGGAGATAGCAGGCCTGCTGCGCCACCTGGATGTACGACGCCGAGTGGCCCTTGCAGAAGCTGTACCCGGAAAACGACATCACCATGTGCCAGACCTGCTCGGTCACGGCGTCCTCCCGGCCGAGCGACTGGGCGCCGCGCAGGAACTCCGCCGCGTAGGAGGCCAGCTGCTTGCCGGGGCGCTTCTTCTGCAGCGACTTCCGGAGCCCGTCGGCGTCGGCCAGCGACATGCCGGCGTACGCCTGGCAGACATGGACCACGTCCTCCTGGTACACCATGATCCCGAAGGTGCCGGCGAGCGTATCGCGCAGCACCGGATGCAGCGGCGCGTAGGGCTCACCGTGGAGCCGCGCCAGGTACTGCCGGATGAAGCGGTTCGACGCGGGGCGGATGATGCTGGTGTTGAGCACCAGCAGCTCGAAGGTGTCGGCGCGCGACTTGGCGCAGAGCTGCCGGGAGGCGGGGCTCTCGGTGTAGAAGACCCCCATCGTCTGGCCGGTGCGGAAGAGCGCCTTCGTCGCCTCGTCTTCCCCCGCCTCCTGCGAGGTGTAGTCGATGCGGCGGCCGGTGTTGGCGTGGACGGCCGTGATCGCGTCCCGAATCACCGCCAGCGAGCGGTTGCCGAGGAGGTCGATCTTGACGAGCCCGGCGTCCTCGGCGCCGTCCTTCTCGAACTGGATGACGGGAACGGTGAGCTCCGGCGCGCCGTCAAGCACCTTCACCGCGCGCTCCAGCGGCACGTGGTCGGTGAGCGCCGTCGGCACGATGACCACGCCGCCGGGGTGGAGCGAGAGGTGCCGCGGCACGCCGACCAGCGGCTCGGCCTCGCGGGCGAACCCCTGCCACGCCTGCGGCAGGTCGAGGCCCTGGAAGTTGGGGTGTGTGGCGAGGAGCTGGTCGAGCGGCTGTTCGTCGGGGTACCAGGGGATGCGGCGGGTCACCTCACGGATCTCGCCGGCGGGGCGCCCGTGCACCTTGGCCACCTCGCGGAGCGCGCCGCGGAGCCGGAAGCAATTGTGGTTGGCCACCATCGCCGCGCGGGGAAAGGGATAGCGGCGGAACACGTAGGCCAGCACGTGGTCCCGCTCGTCCCAGGGGAAGTCGAGGTCGATGTCCGGCGGGTCGGTGCGCGCCGGGTTGAGGAACCGCTCGAAGAGGAGCCCGGCGCCGAGCGGCTCGACGTGGGTGATGCCGAGGCAGTAGCTCACCACCGAGTTGGCGACGGAGCCGCGGCCGCAGTGGGTCGGGCCGTGCGCGACGATGTCGTGCACCACCAGGAAGTAGTCGGCGAATCCTTTCATCCCGATGATGGCCAGCTCGTGCTCCAGCCGGTCGCGCGTCACCGGCGCCACGGTGCCGTACCGCCGCTCGGCGCCGGCGTAGGCCAGCGCGCGGAGCTGCTCGAAGGCGTCGGTGCGGTCGGTCATGCGCGGCGGCACCACCCGGCCCAGCGGAATCCGCCAGCGGCACCGCTCGGCGATCTCCTCCGCCGCGGTGAGCGCCTCGGGGCAGTCGGGGAAGGTGTGGGACAGGTCGGCGGCGGGGCGGAGCCAGGCCGAGGGCGGGGAAGCGGGGAAGCGGGGAAGCGGGGACGACTGCTCGAGGGCGGCCAGCGTCGTGTTCTGGCCGATGGCCACGAGCAGCCGGTGGCGGGCCCAGTCTTCCGGATTCGCGAAGGCGACGGCGTTGGTGGCCACGGCGGGCAGGCCGAGCTTCCGGGTGGCGGCCAGGACGCCGTGGCGCTCCCGGCCCGGCACCAGTTCGGCGTAGAGGTTGTCCGGTCCGCCCAGCGCGCGGACCCGTTCGAGGAACGGCACCGAGCGGGAGAGGAGGATGAGCCCGGAACGGTCCTGCGCAACGATGTCCGCCAGCGATGCTTCCCCGCTTCCCCGCTTCCCCGCCTCCCCGCCTTTCACCTCACCCCCTGTCCCCCTCTCCGGCAAGCGGAGAGGGGGAACGTCTGTTTTGGCGCCTTTGCTCCAGTGGATTTGGGTAATCGCCCGGCACAGCGCGCCCCATCCCTGTTCATCTACCGCCAGTGCCACCGCCTCCTGTCCCTCGAGCCGGAGGTGGGCGCCGAGGATGGGGCGGATGCCCGCCGACTCGGCGGCCTGCTGGAACGCCACGGCGCCGTAGACGCCGTTGGTGTCGGTGCAGGCGAGGGTGCGGAAGCCGCGCGCGATGGCGGCCTCGACCATCGCCTCCGGGCTGGAGGCGCCGAAGCCGAAGGAGAAGTGGGTGTGGACATGGAGATGAGTGAACATGTCGGGCGGGGAAGCGGGAAAGCGGGGATGCGGGGAAGTGAGTTACGAGACCGACACAAGATTCTGTGGACCCGGAGGGCCCACGGAGCGTTGAGGGAGGCAGGGGATCGTCGGCGCAGGCAGCACGCAGGGGAGCGGGGTGGGGTGGTTAGAGTGTCTGCCGGAGCCGACGACCCCGCCGACCGCAATTGCCGCATCTCCTGTGGCACGCGCGTCAGGCTTGTTCACGTCGTGCGGCTCCACGGTGGATTCATGGTCAGTATCCGCGCGTACGCCGGGCACCCCGGTTCGTGTGCGCCCGGCAGGTAGCCGGTACTGAGGAGGAATTCGCCGACGATTTCCCCGCCGGTAAAGCGGAAGGTCTGCTTGAAGAGCTTGACCCATTCCGGTTTGGGGAGCGGGTGATGCGCGTCGAGCCAGGCGGCGAAGCCGCCATGTGACGTGCGCAGGGCCAGCACCTGCCGTGCGTTGTGGATGGCGGCCTCGACCTTGAGCCGGTTGCGGATGATGCCGGCGTCGGTCAGGAGACGCTTCGTTTCCCGCGCGCCGTAGCGCGACACCGTTTCGACGTCGAACCCGCTGTACGCTTTCCGGAAGGCCTCGCGCTTCTTGAGGATGGTGAGCCAGCTCAGCCCCGCCTGGTTGATTTCCAGGATCAGCCGTTCGAAGAGCGCCGACTCATCGGTGAGCGGCACGCCGTATTCGGTGTCGTGATAGGGGCCGTGCCATTCGTGGCCTGGCGCCACTTCGCAGTAGGTCGTCGCCATTGGTGTGCCTTTCTGTTTTCTGTCTATGCGGTCGTCGGGGTCGTCGGCTCCGGCAGGCGGGGTGGGCTCACGCCCACCCTTAGCGCACGATAACGCAATTTCGTGCTGCAGGATCGGGCCGCGCCCTTACCGTTCCCCTCGCGATGCCTGGCGTCCCCCAGCGATCACGAATCTGGTCGATGCTGGCCTGCAATGTTTGCTCTCTTTCCTCCCCCGCTTCCCCGCGTCCCCGCTTCCCCGCCTCCCCGCCATCCCACAATTCCATCTGCACTTCCATTTCCGCCAATTGTTCCGCCGCGAGGGCCACGGTGCGGACGGCAATGCGCTTGGTATTGGCCAGGGTGAAGGCGCGGCGGGCGGCGTCGAGGAGAGCCACGTCGAGGGCGGCGCCGGGAAGCGCGATGATGCGGTGGCTGGTGCTGTAGTCGGCGTAGGCCAGGTCGAGCCGGAGCCGGCGGGCCACGAGGTGCCGGGTCCGGAGGTTGGCGCCGAGACGTTCGGTGAGCCGGCGGAGCAGCGCCAGGAGTACGCCGAGGTCGTTGGTGTCGGTGGCCAGGGTATGGGCGGCGCGGAACTCCCGGCGGACGGCGGGGGGGAGGACGGGGCGGGGGTCTATGCCGCGCGCCTTGGCGTGGAGCTCGGCGCCGGCGCGCCCGAAGACCTGACCCAGGGCGGGGGCGCCCACGGCGGCCACGGCGCCGATGAGGTCGAGCTGGTAGTCGTCGAGCCGCTCGCGCATGCGCTCGCCGAGGTCGGGGAGGAGCGCCACGCGGTGTGGCGAGAGGAAGGCGGCTTCGCCCCCTTCGGGCACGGGGACGACGGCGTCTCGGCCGCCGCTCTGGTCGGTGTCCCGCTGCCCGGCGGCCACGGTGGTCACCAGCTTGTTGGCGCCGACGCCGACGGTGACGGGGAGCCGAATGCCGCTCCGCGCCTCGCGGTGGATGCGGAGCGCCACGTCCACCGGCGGGCCGAAGAGGGCGCCGGTGCCGGTGACGTCGAGGTAGGCGTGGCCGTAGCCGCGGGGCTCGATGATCGGCGCGTAGCGGCGGAGGATGTCGTGCAGCGCGGCGGAGGCGCGGGCGTAGAGCTTCGGGTTGGGCGGGAGCAGCATCAGGTCGGGGCAGCGCTTCCGGGCCTGGCGCACCGCCATGCCGCGGGTGATGCCGGCGGCCTGCGCCTCGGGCGAGAGGGCCAGCACCGTGGCGCGGTCGGCGCCGGGGGCCGCCACCACGAGCGGCCGCCCGCGGAGGGCGGGGGCCACGAGCGCCTCCACGGTGGTGCAGAAGGCGGGGGGATCGATGAAGAGGACGGAGCGGGTCACAGTCCCTTGCCCCCTTCGAGTCCGAGTTCCTGACGGATGGCGTCGAGGCGCCGGGTGAGGGCCGCCGTGTAGTCCTGCCCCGCCGTCTGCCGCTGTCCGTAGCGGCGATTGTAGCGCACGGCGAGGTCGGGAAACTCGCGGGCCAGGTGCGGAAGGAAGTGGCGCCGCGCCGCGGGGCCGAGTCGGAGCGCCTCCCCGGCTACGCGACGGGCACCAGCTTCCTTCGCCGCGCGGAAGAGCGCGGTCAGTTGCGCCCGGCCGTCGGTGACGCCGGGGATGATGGGGGCCACGAGGAGGCCGACGTCGAGCCCGGCGCCGGCCAGGCGGCCGAGGGCGCGGAGCCGGGCGTGCGGGGCGGGGGAGCGGGCCTCGATGCGCCGGACCAGCCGCCCCTCGAGGGCGGCGAGCGAGATGTGAATGCTCACGGTGTGCCGCTCGGCGAGCCGGACCAGGAGGTCGATGTCCCGCGTGATGAGGGGGGACTTGGTGATGATGCCGAGATGGAGCCCGCGGTGCGGGAGGAGCGACTCGAGCAGCCCGCGGGTGATCCGGAAGCGGCGCTCGGCCGGCTGGTAGGGATCGGTGGCGGTGCCGATGACGATGGGCGCGCCGTCGATCCGCGTGGGATCGAGGGTGCGACGGAGGATGGCGGGCGCGTCGATCTTGACGAGGATGCGGTTTTCGAAGGACTCACCCCCTGTCCCCCTCTCCACCATGTGGAGAGGGGGGACGGTGGCACCCTCCATCCTTTCCATGGTCCACCGATGCGTATCCCGCGCGTAGCAGTAGGTGCAGCCGAATTCGCAGCCGATGTACGGATTGACCGACCAGAACGGCATGTGGGTGGCCGCGGGGCTGTTGAGGATCGAGCGGGTCGGGACGGCTTCGAAGGTGACGGCGCGGCCCTCAACTGCGCCGAGGACGGGGAGCAGCCTCGCGCGGTGGGGTGGGAGCAGGGAGAGTTGGGCACTCGCGCGGGTGCCCGGCTCGGGATGCTCCTCCGACGCTGCGGTTTGCGCACCCTCCGCGCCGCGGTCGCTCCGGGTGTCGCGAACCGACGCGCCTCCGGACCATTCCCGTCGCCGGGCATCACCGGCCTCCTTGCTCCTGGTGGCGAGGAGGCGCATTACCCGCAACGCCCCCAGCCGCACGCCCTGCAGGTGACGCAGCCGGAGTTGTGGGCCACCGGGCCGGCGCACTCGGGACAGACACGGATATGCTGATAGGTCAACGGGTTGGGGCGCGTCGGCAGGTAGGTGGTTGGGCGGGGCGGCTGGGCGGCAGGGGGCATGGTGTCCTCTTTCGGTTTTTCTTCGGTTTTCCCGAATGTAGGGCACCGGTGGGGTGGGCGTCAAGATGGGGATTCGGCGGGCGGAACCTTGGGGCTGGCCAGGTGCTGGCCGGGGTCAGGAGGGAGCGGTAGGATAGGTGAAGAGTAGAGTTCTAGTGTGGAGCTACCCTCTGTGAGGTACATGCAATGCCTGAAGTCGTTTGTCCCCGGGAGACTGCTGCGGCGCTGACCGAGCACTGGTCACCGCGGGTCGTTGCTGAACTCGAGGACTCGTACGTCAAGGTCGCCAAGGTACAGGGAACACTTGCCTGGCACAGTCACGAAAACGAAGATGAGCTCTTCTACATCCTCAAGGGCTCGTTGACCATCGAGATGGAGGGCCGAACAGTCGTCCTCAACGAAGGCGAGATGTTCATCGTTCCCAAGGGCGTCCGCCATAATCCCATTGCGGAGCGGGAGTGCCATCTCATGCTGATCGAGAGGAAGACCACGCTGCACACCGGCTCCGAGGTCACCTCGAAGACACGCAGCCTCTCGGAGCAACTTCGTCCTATTTGAAAGTGCATCTCTCCCATGCCCGTCACCCCCACCTTCCGCGCCTTCGTGCTCGAGCAGCTCCGCCGGGCCGCGCCCGCCATCCGCGACCGCTCCATGTTCGGCGGGGTCGGCGTGTACAGCGGCGACGCTTTCTTTGCCCTGGTGGACGACGACGTCGTGTACTTCAAGGTGGACGACACCAACCGCCCCCACTTCGAGGCCCAGGGCATGGGGCCCTTCCGTCCCTTCGGCCCCGACGGCGAGGCAATGCAGTACTATGAAGTGCCGGCCGACCTCTTCGAGGACATCGACACCCTGACCGTCTGGGCCGAGCAGGCCATTGCCGTGGCCCGCCGCGCCCGGACCCGGAAGCCGAAACCCAAGACGAAGCCCACGCCCAAGCCCAAGGCGAAGTCCAAGTCCAAGCCGAAAGCCAAGCTCCGGCTCCGGTGACAGCCGCGGGTTGGCATCCCGCACCATCCCGACACGCCCTTTCCTCCCGAACGGAGTCGGTCATGCATCGCTCGCGCATCCTCGCGTCCCTCCTTCTTCTGGCGCTCGCCGCCCCGGCCTCGGCGCAGGTCACCGCCATCCGCGCCGGCCGCGTGGTGGATCCCGACGGCGGCACCGCCGCCGAGAACCAGGTGATCCTGATCGAGCAGGGGAAGATCACGGCGATCGGCGGCAACGTGACGATTCCCGCCGGCGCTACGGTGATCGATCTCTCCACCTCGACCATCTCGCCGGGCCTGGTGGACGCGCACACCCATCTCTGCATGGCGGTAGTGCCCGGTCGGGACGCCGGGAGCTACTACTACACGACGCTTCGTGATCCGGACGCCTTCCGCGCCATCGAGGGGGTGGTCAACGCCCGCACCATGCTCCAGGCGGGCTTCACCAGCGTGCGCGATATCGGGAACGAGGGGAACTACGCCTGCGTGCAGGTTCGGCGTGCCATCCAGCTCGGACTCATCGTCGGGCCGACGTTGATCACCGCCGGCCGGATCATCGCCCCCTACGGCGGGCAGTTCCACCTGCAGCCCGACAAGCCCGGCCTCGCCGAGCCGGAGTACTACTTCGCCGACACGCGGGACGAGATGCTCAAGGCGGTACGGGAGAACATCCACTACGGCGCCACCGTCATCAAGATCGTGGTGGACGACCAGCGCTACATCTACTCCGTGGAGGACATCGAGTACATCAAGGCGCAGGCCGGTGCGGCGGGGCTCAAGCTGGCGGCGCACGCCTGGACCGAACCCGGCGCCCATAACGCCGCCGCGGCCGGCGTGGCCTCCATCGAGCACGGCTTCGACATGACCGACGCCGACCTCCAGCTGGCCAAGAAGAACGGGGTGGCGCTGGTGGGCACCGAGTTCCTGGCCAACGACGACACGACCGCCTATCACCGGCAGTGGGTGGACCGGCTGCGGCGAGCCTACAAGGCGGGCGTCCTGCTGGTCTATGGCACCGACGCCATCGACTTCAAGCCGGGCATCACGCGCGGGCAGGACGCCATCACCGGGATCGATCCGTGGGTGGAGGCCGGCGTCCCCGCCCCAGCCATCCTTCGGGCCATGACCACCAACGGCACCCGGCTGCTGGGGGTGGACGACGTCCGGGGCACGCTCAGGGTGGGGCAGTACGCCGACCTGATCGCGACGCCCGACAATCCCCTCACCAACATCCAGACCCTCAAGCAGGTCAGCTTCGTCATGAAGAACGGAAAGGTGGTGGAGCGATGACGCCGTCGACCCGAAAGAGCATCTGGGCCGTGGTGGCCGGCGTGCTGTTCACGATCGTCGTCACGACGCTCGTCGACATCCTGCTGCACCTCGTCCACCTGTTCCCGCCGATGGGCCAGCCGCTCGATGACCGGCTCAGCGCGATCGCGCTGTCCTATCGCATCCCGATCACGATCGCGGGGGCGTACCTCACCGCGAAGCTGGCGCCGGCGCATCCGATGAAGCATGCAATGATCCTCGGCGTCGTCGGCACGGTGCTGGGCGGACTGGGTGTCATGGCGACCATGGGCAAGGACCTGGGGCCGGCCTGGTATCCCGTGTCGCTGGCCGTCCTGGCGATTCCGCTCTGCTGGATCGGTGGCCGGCTGTACCTGGGGCAGGGGCGCGAGCGCTAGGCGCCATCCCGCCCGATGCCCGCTTCCTCCGCCTTCCTCGCCGCCGCCGCCCTCTCGGTCGGGCTGCAACTCCGGGCCGAATACCGCGGCCCGCGGTGGCAGGTGTACCTTTTCAAGCCGTCCACCACTGCGCTCCTCCTGCTGCTTGCCGTCCTCTCCACGTCCGCCCACGGCGCCCGCTACCAGCAGGCCGTCGTCGTCGGCCTCGCCTGTTCCCTCGTCGGGGACGTCCTGCTCATGCTCCCGCGGGACCGGTTCGTGGCGGGGCTGGCCAGTTTCCTCCTGGCCCACGTGGCCTACATCGTGGCGTTCAGCGCCGGGGTCCCGCTTGGTACCGCCCCGGCGCTCCTCCTTCCCCTCGCGGCCATGGCGGCGCTCCTGCTCCGGCTGCTCTGGCCCGGCCTCGGGAAACTCCGCCTGCCGGTCCTGCTCTACTCGGCGGCGATCCTGCTGATGGTCTGGCAGGCCTGGGGATGGCATCGGACGCTCGGTACGCCGGGCTCCCGGCTTGCTGCGCTCGGGGCCGCGCTGTTCATGGCGTCGGACGCCGTGCTCGCGCTCAATCGCTTCCGGCGCCCGTTTGCAGGCGCGCAGGCCGTCATCATGCTGACGTACGTGGCCGCCCAGGCCCTGATCGCACTGTCGGTGGGTACGGATTGAGCGCCGGATGCCCGGGAGCATTGCGCTTCCACGCGAAAGCTGTATGCTATGCGTGGCTTCCCCCCCACTTCATCCCGTCTCGGCGAGGTACCATGCGAAAGATCCTGCTTCTGCCCCTTGTGCTCTGGGCCTGTGGTGGCGCAAAGGAAGCCCCCCCGGCGGAGGCGCCTGCCGCCATGCCGGCCGCACTAACCGCCGCCGATGTGGTCGGCTCCTACGTGGGCACCACGATGGCGAACGGCACCGACTCGGTGCTCAGCAATTGGACGTCCATCGGGACCGCCGACTCGACCGGCGCCCTTTCGGGTAAGCTGGTGGACGCGAAGGCCCCGACCGATTCCGTGGCCTTCACAGGCGTACTCTCGGCGGACAGCGTCATCTGGTCGTCCGCGCCGTTCATGCCGGCCGGGGCGCCCGCGGGCAGCCCGCAGATGAAGTGGATCGCCGTCGGCCGCGCCGCAGGTAACGCCTGGACCGGGACGGCGGTGACCATGATTGCCGCCACCGACAGCGTGGTGCAGAACAGCCATTGGACGGCGACCCGCACGCCCTGATGGATTGAGGTTGCTGAAACGACAAGGGCCGGCAGATTCTGCCGGCCCTTTGTCGTCCCGAACCTTCGCCGCGGCATGGTGTACGAGAAGCGTCTCTCTGTCCGAGGAGTTGAGGTCCGCCCGATGCCTGGTTCCCTCGTCGCACCGCCGCCCCAGCGGATCCTCCTCACCGGCGCCACCGGCTATGTCGGGGGGCGGCTCCTGCCGCTGCTGGAGCAGGAGGGATGTCGCGTGCGGTGCCTGGTCAGGCGGCCGGAAGTGTTGACGTCGAGGGTGGCCGCGTCCACGGAAGTCATCGCAGGCGACGTCCTTGAGCGCGCGACGCTCGACACCGCCCTGCGTGGCATCGACGTCGCCTATTACCTGGTGCACTCCATGGGGGCCACCGGGTCGTTCGAGGAGGCCGACCGCAAGGCGGCACGGAATTTTGGCGAGGCGGCACGAGCCGCAGGAGTGGGCCGGATCATCTACCTCGGTGGCTTGGGGATCTCGGAGGAATCGCTCTCTCCGCACCTGCGCAGTCGGCAGGAGGTGGGCGAGATCCTCCGGGAGTCCGGCGTGCCGGTGCTCGAGTTCCGGGCGTCCATCGTCATCGGCTCCGGGAGCCTGTCCTACGAGATGATCCGCTCCCTCGTCGAGCGGCTGCCCGTCATGATCACGCCGAAGTGGGTGAACGTGCCGGCGCAGCCGATCGCGATCGATGACCTGCTCGCCTACCTGATCGAGGCGCTGCGGCTTCCGGAGTCCGCGTGCCGCATCTACGAGATCGGCGGTGCCGACCGCATGTCGTATGCGGAGATCATGCGGGTCTACGGGAAACTCCGGGGCCGCCGCGTGCGGATGCTGCCCGTGCCCGTGCTCACGCCCTACCTGTCGAGCCTCTGGCTCGGCCTGATCACGCCGCTGTACGCGCGAATCGGGCGCAAGCTCCTCGACAGCATCGTGCATTCCACCGTGGTCCGGGACGATACCGCCCTTCGGGTGTTCTCGGTCCGCCCGATGGGGGTGGAGGATGCCGTCCGGCGCGCGCTCGGGCGGGAGGATCGGGAGATTGCGGCCACGCGCTGGTCCGACGCGCTGTCTGCCGCAGGGGAGCAGCCCTCCTGGGGCGGCGTCGAGTTTGGTCCGCGCCTGGTCGATTCCCGCACGGTCAGCGTCACGGTCTCCCCCGAGGCCGCGTTCCGTCCGATTCAGGCGATCGGGGGCGAGACAGGGTGGTATGCCTGGGATTGGCTCTGGCATGTGCGCGGATTTCTCGACTTGCTGGTCGGCGGCGTGGGCATGCGGCGCGGCCGCCCCTCACCCACGACGCTGCGGGTCGGGGACGCGATCGACTTCTGGCGCGTGGAGGCGGTAGAACCGAACCGCCTGCTGCGACTCGCCGCCGAGATGAAGCTGCCGGGGAGGGCCTGGCTGGAATTCGAGGTGACGGGCGACGCGTCCGGTTCGACCATCCGGCAGACGGCGAGCTTCGATCCGGTGGGGCCGCTGGGCCGGGCCTACTGGTACGCGCTGTACCCGGTGCACCAGCTGGTGTTCGGCGGCATGCTCCGGGCGATCGCGCGGGCGGCGACCCGCACGCCCTAAGGCGTTGCTGGCCCAGGCCTCTCGGCGTTACGGCTTGCGGCGGCCGAAGAGCGACCCGAGGAAGCCGCCGCGGGGCGAAGGGGATGCGTCCGCGGCGGACCCCGCCGGGGCCGGGCTCGCCGCCGTCGCCACCTCCTTCCCTTCGAGCGCGTCGATGAAGGCCGACACGCTCGCGTACCGTGCCGTGGGCTCTCGTTCGAGCGCCCGCAAGATGGCCCGCTCGACCGCCTCCGGGATGTCGAAGACCGGGCGGGGCGGTTGCGGTGGCCCGGCGAACCGGCGCATCAGGGTCGCCGTCGGCGTGGCCCCCCGGAACGGGGGCTCCCCCGCAATCATCTCGTAGAGCACGCTCGCCAGGGCGTACTGGTCCGACCGCCCGTCGATCTCCTTCTCTCCCGCCGCCTGCTCCGGGCTCATGTAGACGGGCGTGCCCACCACCATCCCCGTGGCGGTGAGCTTCTCGTGCATGTCGCTGACCGCGCGGGCCACGCCGAAATCGGCGACCATGACGTGGTCGCCCTCCAGGAGGATGTTGTCGGGCTTGATGTCCCGGTGCACCACTCCCTGCTCGTGGGCCGCCGTCAGGGCGGCACCGACGGCGCGGATGATGGCGAGCGCGCGGGGCAGCGGGAGGGACGGCTCGCTCAGGAGCAGGTCGCCAAGGTCCTCGCCCTGCACGTACGGCATGGTGAACCAGAGGAGGTCGCCCACCTCGCCCGAGTCGAGGACCCGCAGGATGTTCGGGTGTTCGAGCCGGCTCGCCACGCGGATCTCGCGCTTGAACCGGTCCTCGCCGACGGTGCGCGCGAGTTCCGGGTTCAGGACCTTGAGGGCGACGTCGCCTCCGGTCGTGAGGTCATGCGCGAGGTACACCGTCGCCATGCCACCCTTGCCGATCTGGCGCTCGAAGCGGTAGCGATCCTGGAGGGCGTCAGTCAGTTCCTGCGGGACGTTGCTCATGAGCTCGCTTGCCGGAAGTGGATTCCGGGATGAATTTGCGGCTATGGGGACCGGCACGCCAGTTCGCCAGGCGCTCGCAAAGCCGGCGAGACTGGCGTATCGTGAAGGCAGACGCGCTCCCTCCACGGGACAGGCCCCCGCAATCATGCGACCCGAAGACATCACCCTCCTCACGTCGGCCCTGGCCGGCCGCTACCGCCTCGAGCGCGAGCTCGGCCGCGGGGGCATGGCCGTGGTCTTCCTGGCCGAGGACCTCAAGCACCGCCGGCCGGTGGCGCTGAAGGTGTTGCGACCGGAACTGGCGCAGTCCATCGGGTCGGCCCGGTTCTTCCGCGAGATCGAGATCGCCGCCCAGCTCAGCCATCCCCACATCGTCCCGCTGTACGACAGCGGCGAGGCGGGGGGCTTCCTCTATTTCGTGATGCCATTCGTCGAAGGCGAGACGCTCCGCGACCGCCTCGTCCGCGAGAAGCAGCTGCCGCTCGACGCCGCGCTGCACGTCGCGCGCGGGGTGGCCGACGCCTTGGCCTACGCCCACCGGATCGGCATCGTGCACCGCGACATCAAGCCGGAAAACATCCTGCTCCAGGCCGGGCATCCGGTGGTGAGCGACTTCGGCATCGCGTCGGCGGTCCAGGCCGCCACGAAGGTGAAGGACAAGCTGACCGATCCGGGATTCGCCGTGGGCACGCCGGCCTACATGAGCCCGGAGCAGTCGGTCGGCGACGTGGTGGACGCCCGGAGCGACGTCTACTCGCTCGGCTGCGTGCTGTACGAGATGCTGGCGGGCGACCCGCCGTTCACCGGGGCCACCGCCCAGGCGATCCAGGCGCGGAAGGTCATGGACACCGTGCCGCGGCTCCGGACGGTGCGGGAGAGCGTGCCGGAGGGAGTGGAAGGGGCCATCCGGACGGCGCTGGCGCGGGTGCCCGCCGACCGGTACGCCTCCGTTGCCGAGTTCGCCGCCGCGCTGGCCCGTCCAGAGGCGTTCCGGGCGCCGGCGCGCTCCGTCGCGGTCCTCCCCTTCCTGAGCCTCAGCGGCGACCCGGAGAACGAATACTTCGCCGACGGCATCACCGAGGACGTCATCGCGCAGCTCTCCAAGATTCGCTCGCTCAAGGTGATCTCGCGAACCTCGGTGATGATGTTCAAGAAGCGGGACCGGAGCCTTCGGGAAATCGGCGCCCTCCTCTCGGCGGCCACCCTGCTCGAGGGCAGCGTCCGCCGCGCCGGGGACCGGGTGCGGATCGTGGCCCAGCTGATCGACGCCGAGACCGACCGGCATCTCTGGGCGGAGACGTACGACCGCCAGCTCACCGACATCTT